>JGI20160J14292_10002219_pt1 | contig 15739 bp, 15 predicted proteins | sample COG_10_FD_14292 | JGI IMG/M metagenome (IMG submission 14292) | reverse complement strand
GATCAATTCATATTTAGAGGTAATCTACCCTTTACAATGAATCATCCAACACCTGATTATGCGTGCTTAAAAAAAGCAGATGAAATGCCCAAAATTAATTACCCAAAACCTGATGGTGTGATTTCATTTGATAAACTCTCATCTGTCTATTTATCAAACACTAATCATGAGGAAGATCAGCCCTGTCATCTTCAACTTAAAGATCCATCAATACCTATTAGTATGAACTTGCCATTATATGATGAGCCTGCGCAGAGATATTGTCCTGCAGGAGTTTATGAGGTAGTTGAAAAAGATAACGAAAAGAAATTTGTTATAAATGCTCAAAACTGTGTTCATTGTAAAACTTGTGACATAAAGGATCCTTCTCAGAATATAAACTGGGTTAGTCCTGAAGGACCTGGTGGACCAAATTATCCGAACATGTAATGTTTTATAAGTTAAATAAAATACAGCTGACAACACTATCTTTTCTTTTTATTGCTGGATGTCAAACTGATTTAGCTCTTGATATTAACAAAGAATCCCAAGAACAAATTGTTAATCAAGATATTGTATTTGAGAAATATCTTGCTGACCAGTGGACACAAGAACTTAAAGATAACCCGATATTTGCATCACTTTTGGGCAATAAAGAATTTAATCAAAATATAACATCAAATACTAAAGAAGCTTATATTAAAAAAAGGAATGATCTTTATAATAACTTACTTCAATTAAATTCCTTTAACTTCGAGGAGCTTAATCGTCAAAATAAGTTAAATTATCAGTTAAAAAAAATAAGTCTTGAAAATGCATTAGAGGCTTCAGAATACCCCTCCTATTATATGAGTTTAAATCAAAGAGGTGGGGTTCAGAGCTATTATGAGACAGGAGATCGTCTTGTTTATCAAACAAAGAAAGATTATGAAGATTGGTTAATAAGATTATCTAAGTATGCGATAAATATTGTTAATACAAAGATCAATTTAGAAGAAGGTTTATCAAATAATTACACCCAACCAAAACTTGTAACAGAGCAAGTTATTGCTCAAATAGATAATATATTGAATTCTAATATTGATGATAACCCTTATCTTAAAATTTTTATTTCAGCCAATGAATCTTTGTTTGATAAGGGCGAAAAAGAAGACTTAATTGAAAGAGCTAAAGTTTTAGTTGAGTTAAAAATTCTGCCAGCTTACATGGATCTCAATAATTTCTTAAAAAATATCTATTTACCAAATTCTAGATCAACTATTGGTCTTAATGGTGTCCCAATGGGAGATAAATGGTATGAATATTCAGCAAGGTACCATACAACAACCAATTTAACGCCAAATGAAATTCATGATATTGGATTAAGAGAGGTTAAGAGAATAAGAGCAGAGATGGAACAAATTATTGAATATCTTCAATGGGATGGAGACTTTAAATCATTTTTAAATTATTTAAGGACTAGCCCAAGATTTTATTACGATAATCCTGAAGATCTATTGAACGCGTATTTGATTATGGCTAAATCAATTGATCCTCTTTTACCAAAAATATTTAAAGTATTTCCACGAGCACCATATGGAGTTATACCAATACCAGCAGAATCAGCACCCTATACAACTACTGCCTATTACAACTCCCCAGCTAAGGGAAGACCTGGTTATTTTTATGCTAATTTATACAAACCCGAATCAAGACCTAAATATGAAATTCCAGTATTAACCGTTCATGAAGCAGTTCCTGGTCATCATTTTCAAATATCTATTGCTCAAGAACTAGAAAATGTTCCAACATTTAGAAAATATCAAAGCTTTACAGCCTTTGTTGAAGGCTGGGGTCTTTATAGTGAAGAACTTGGTGAGTTTATGGATTTATATGATGATCCATACGATAAGTTTGGGCAACTGACTTATGATATGTGGAGAGCTATTAGACTTGTTGTTGATACTGGCATGCATTATAAGAATTGGTCCAGACAAGATGCTATAGACCTTTTCATAGAAAATACTGCTAAATCTAAACTTGATATAGAAAATGAAGTGGACAGATATATTGCTTGGCCAGGTCAAGCTTTAGCATATAAAATTGGACAGCTAAAAATTCTTGAATTACGAAATAAAGCTGAAAAACAATTAGGTGATAAGTATGATATTAAGGACTTTCATCACGAAGTTTTAAAAAGAGGTTCTCTTCCTTTAGATATCTTGGAAGCTTATATTAATGAGTGGATTGATGAATCTTTGAGTTCTTAGATCTTTTACATCTCTCACTGCAGTATTTAATATTATCCCAGTCCCTCTCCCATTTTTTTCTCCATTTAAATTCTTTCTGGCAAGTTGAGCAAATTTTAGATGGTAATGTAATTTTTTTATGCAATTGTTCCTAGAGGGTAATGATTGGTTCCACTTCTAATATGAAGAACATTATCAATAATTATATTTTCCTTAAGTGCGATATCAACTAATTTATAGTAGGTAGCTCTATTAAAAAATCCTTCTATAGAGTGTCTAACGTGTACTAATGGAATGATAGTATTTTCATAATTTATTAGTCTTGTCGAATTCTTATTATCTAATGCAAATGAGTAATCAAGATTAGTATGGAGAGTAATAATATCATCACTAAGATCAAAGTCAGTAATAACATATGGGGCCAGATCAACAGATACAGGTACTTTTTCATGAGGAGTGATTAAGAAATATAATCCTTCATCATTTCTTAGGACTGAACTAAAAAGCTTCACCAATTTTATATTTTTTATAGGAGAGTTGTTGTAATACCAATCACCCTCTCTATCAATTGATATTTCTTGACCTTCGCACAACTCAGGATTCCAAAGATGGACAGGTGGAAAGCCAGAGTTATTAATTTTTATATTATTAGCTATTTTAGAAATACTCATACATTGATTTTATAAAAATAAAAAGTCCAATAGAGCATAATATTAATGCCATTAGTTTATTTATTAGATTATTTCTTTCAATATTAAATGTACTAGAGCTTGTTAACAAATAACTCAAAAACATAAACCACAAAGCGGAGGTTATTGAAAAATATATAGGATAAATATAAAAAAATAATCCATCTATTGAATCAATAAGTATAGAAAAAAGAGATACAAAAAAAATAAAAGCTTTAATATTAAATATATTTGTTATTAATCCAGACGTGAAACTTCCGTAAAATGATGAAGAAGCAGCTTGATCATTTTCTTTGAGGTTATTAGAAGAAAAAGCCATCATAAAACCTAAGTAGAAAATATAAATACTGCCTATTAAGCTTACAATTAGTTTATATAAATCATTTGTAATAATAAAAAGTGAAATTCCATTGATTGCCAAAAGGCAATGTGCATAAATTCCAAAACCTATTCCAAATGCTGCATATATACCTGCCCTTCTTCCATGAAGATTAACCTGCCTGATAATAATAGCTGTATCTGGGCCGGGACTAGTAAGAGCAATAAGATGTGCAATAGATGACCAGATAAACATGATTAATTAATAATATTTGGTTCTATTTCGAGGGATATGTTGAAGGTTTTGTAAACTATCTCATTTATATGAGATGCAAAATTTAAGACCTCTTGTTGAGTTGCCTTTCCGTTAGTTATCAAAACTAATGAATGATTTTTATAAATTGAAACATTTTTAGGCAACGATAATTGATGTTGTATTAGCTCAATCAACCTTGCAGCACCAACTTTAACTAAAGTATCAGAGTAGTCCCAAATTATTAATTTATCTTCACTAAAATAATCAAAATTAATTTGGTTTTTATGAATAATAGGATTTTTAAAAAAACTTCCAGCATTAAAAATATGATCTGGATTAGGTAAAGCTTTTGCTCTGACTTTAGATATTATCCTTGAAATATCTTGTTTATTTAAATTATCTGTATTGAAAGAATTGTCATGCATGTATTTTTGTATGGATGCATAGTCAGGATTGATATTTTCTTTAAGATTAGATTTAAAGTTGAGGTTATAAATAAGATAATGTGAGTTTTTTAGAATAGAGTCTCTGTATGAAAATTTGCAATCTTTGTTATTAAGATTGATTTCCTTAAATGTTTTCAAGCAAAAACAATCTATGCTCTCTATCAAACTTGAAACATCAGCACCATAAGCACCAATATTTTGAACAGGACTTGCACCAACGCTCCCTGGGATATCAATTAGGTTTTCAAAACCATTGATATCATTTTTGATACAGAATTTAACTAGCTCTGTCCAATTGTATGCTGAGCCTACATTTAAGATGTTTTTATTAAGATTGATATGGTTAAAATCTGCTTTTAAAACTAGACCATCATAAAAGGATGGAGGAACTATGTTGGTTCCCTCTCCGTGAATAAAGTATTTTTTATTAGATTTAATTAAATCGTGAATTTTATTTAGGTCTTCGATATTTTGTAACTTAACTAAAAGCTTACACCTTGATTGAATACCAAGAGAGTTATCAATCAATGCATTTTCTTCAATTTTCATTAGTCAGCAAATAATTAATAGCTTGATCAACATCTTCTTGGGTATCGATGCCAGAGGGAATTTCATTTTTATAATGGGTCATATAAATTGAATAATTATTGTCCATAAATCTTAGCTGTTCTAGTTTATGAAATAATTCGTTTTTTGTTGGTTTTAGATTTACCAATTTTCTTAAAGTTTTCATTCTATATCCATAAATTCCTATGTGTCTCATAGATAATTCATTGCTATTTAATGTTCTTTGAAAAGATTTTGCATAATTGTTTGAGTCACAATGAACTTTAACGCAATTAGGGTTTTTTAAGTCATCTGAGTTATTTATTGGATGACAGGCACTTATAACATCACATGAGTTATTGTTAAAATCTTCTACAAGCTGAATCACTAAATCCTTGGGCATGAAAGGCTCATCACCTTGTAAATTTATTATAAGAGTATCATCGTTTATTTTAAGATTTTCAGCAGCTTCAAATACCCTATCAGTTCCTGAGATATGTGCATCACTGGTCATAACAATATTTGTTGAAAAGGATTGGACATGTTGTAAAACTTTCTGAGAATCAGTTGCGATGTAAGTATTCTCTGTGATTGTTATTGAATTTTTAAAAACTCTTTCAATTAGGGACATGCCCTTAATATCTATTAGTGGTTTATTCTTTAATCTTGTTGAACCAATTCTTGCTGGAATAAGAATTGCAAAATTACTATTCATTTAATTTAAAGATTTTAATTTTGTATCCAGCTCTTCAATAAACCTATCAGATACATCAGCTTCAATAGTTAAATACCAAATTTTATTATTGTCGAATTGTCTACATTTAGATGCATCCTTCTCAGTCATTATTATAGGTAAATGATCTAGATAAAATATATCTGATTCATCAAAATTATGGTGATCTGGAAAAGGATGTCTAATAATCTCAAATCCAAGTCTGGCTAGAAGATCAAAAAATCTACCAGGATTACCAAGACCAGCTACTGCATGAACCTGTTTGTGCATAGGCCATTTTTTTATAGGGTATGATTTACCAGATTTTAAATGAACAAACTTAGCAGGGCTAACATTCATTAAATATTCATTTTCTTGAGTTGGACCTGAATTATTAACAATAAAATCAACACTATTTAGTCTTGTTTTCGTTTCCCTTAATGGGCCTGCTGGAAATGTTAAGTTATTTCCAAAGCGTCTCTTACCATCTATAACAACAATTTCAATGTCTCTATTCATATTATAATGTTGTAAACCATCATCTGATATGATCACATCACAATCGTGATTTTCTTCTAATGTTTTCACTGCTCTTACTCTATTTTTGTCTATGTAAAATGGTAGGTTCAATTTAGATAATATTTGAGCCTCATCACCAGTTTGCCTAACAGGTGTGTCAGATGTTACATGAAGAGTTTCTCTAAACTTACCACCATAGCCTCTGCTAACTAACCCAGGCTTATAGCCCTTCTTAGCGAGCTCAGAAGCAATATATGCAACTAATGGTGTCTTACCTGTGCCACCAATCGTTAAGTTGCCAACAACGATAAGGGGTATTGAGGTTTTATGACTGAGTTTTTTTGATTTAACAAACTTTCTTCTTCTTCTGTTCGTTATATAAGAAAATATTAAAGAGAAAGGCAAAAGTAAATATAACCATAAACTTTTTTTATACCAGCTATCTACAACAAGACTTGAATTATATTCATCTTCAAATTCTGGTATATAAAGTTGTGTTGATTTAGAGGTTTTTAATTTTTCTTTTGGTGAATCCTCAAATTTATTTTTATAGAGGGATTGATAAATGCCATCGTTATTTAATAATTCAGCATGAGTGCCCGTTTCAGAAATAACACCGTTATCAAGAACAATTATCCTTGAAGCATTCTCAATAGTTGATAGTCTATGAGCTATAACAATAGTTGTTCTATTTGTGATTAATTTCTCAAGAGCCTCTTGAACAATGAGTTCCGATTCAGTATCTAAAGAAGATGTGGCTTCATCTAGTATGATGATTGGTGAGTCTTTATAAAATGCTCTCGCAATAGCCAGCCTTTGCCTTTGACCTCCTGATAGAAGAACCCCATCATCACCAATTTCAGACTCAAAGCCCTCAGGAAGACTTTCAATAAATTCCGTGCAGCCTGCTTGATTTGCAGATTCTTTAAGCTTTTCAACATCTATTTCATCATCACCATAAGCAATATTTTTTGCAATTGTATCGTTAAATAGTGAAGGAGATTGGTTAACTATAGAAATAGAAGATCTAAGATGTTTCAATGAATAGTCATTAACAGAAATACCATCTATCAAAATATCACCAGATGTGTGGTTGTAGAAGCGTGGTATTAAATTAGCAATAGTTGATTTACCAGAACCTGATTTACCAACTATTGCGATAGTTTCATTTTTAGCTATTGAAAAGGAAATATTATCAATAATTAAACCGCCAGTATTATATGCAAATGAAACATTACTAAAATCAATATCACCAGAAATTGGTGCATCTATATCTCCAGAATTATTTTCATTCTGTTGATCTAGCTGATCAAATATTTCATTAGCTGCAGCCAAACCTTTTTGAACAATGATATTTATATTAGATAGCTGCCTAATTGGTTTTGCCATCAGACCTGCTGCAGTAAAAAATGCAACAAAAGTTTGAGCATCAAGTGTTATACCAAGCTGAGAACCTAATGCAAAATATGCCACTAGTGATAATGAAATTGAAACAAGAATTTGTATTATTGGGGTTGCAAGATTTCCTGTAGCTTCTAATTTTAAATTCTGATTTTTATTAGACGTATTGGCTTTAAAAAATCTGTTATTTTCATAATCTTCTGCATTAAAACTTTTTATTTCTACGTGACCGTCAACAGCCTCAGATGCAATATGAGTAACATCACCCATGGCTGTTTGGATTTTAGTAGCTAGTTTTTTAAGTCTCTTGCCAGCTACATACACTATAACTGCTATTAGCGGTGCTGTTCCTACTAAAAGCAGTGTTAATTTAAAATTTAATATAGACAGGTATACAAATAAACCAACTAATAAAAAACCCTCTCTAACAAATGTTTTTACAGCATTAGAAGCTGCTCCAGAAACCTGTGTTGTGGTAAATGTAATTCTATTTATCAGTTGACCAGATTGATTGGCGTCAAAATAGGATTTAGGAAGATCGTGAAGTTTTTGGAATAATTCAGCTCTTAAATCATGAACTATTCCAAAACCAACACGCGACATAAAATAGTTACCAATAAAAAAACCAAAACCCCTTCCTATAGCAATAAATATTAAAGACATTGCTAGTAAGAGTATTCAGGCTTTCGTCATTTGAATCTATGTAGCTTATTATTCTTCTTATCCACTCAACTGCTGCAATATCAGCAGCTGCAAATGCAATAAAACCAAAAACACTAATTAAAAATGACCACCTATATCTATAGGTGTAGCCTAATATTCTTCTTAAACTACCTGATTTCATTTTTCTATAGTTCTTATCTGAACCTCATTAAACCCATTTTTATTAAGAATATCCATTATACCTACAATCCAGATATGAAGAGAGGCAGCTTCAGCACTTAAAATAATTGAATTATCAGAGTTATTTAACTCAAAAATTGCTTGTTCTATCTCCTTGACATCATTTATGTTGAAGATGACGTCATTTATGTAGACACTTCCATCAGCTATTACAGATATTTCATTCATAGATTCGACAACGCTATACTCAAAAGATTCAGTTTTAGGAAGATCTAATGAAAGAAATTGAGAATCTCCCACCTTCGAAGTAACCACAAAAAAAATAACTAATAAAAAAACGATATCTATCAAAGGAGTTATTTCTATTGAAAAAGAAGATTTTTGATTATTTATAAACTTCATTTATTTATTACATCAATAAATCGAGATACTTCAATCTGAAGTGTAATTAATAAAAATGAGACTTTTTGCTCAAAATATTTATGCAAAACTAAGCCAGGTACCGCTATAAATAATCCAAAAGCTGTTGTAATTAAAGCTTGAGAAATACCTGCAGCGAGGGCGTCAGGATTAGCTCCTGTAACTTCACTAAGTCCTGTAAATGCTGTAATCATTCCTATTACTGTTCCAAGCAATCCAAGAAGTGGACTTATTGTTGCAATTGTTCCCAGCATATTTAGATTACGTTCAAGAAAAAACTTAACTTCTATAGCTTTTTCCTCAATCTTAGATTCTAAATTTTCTCTAGGTAGGTCTTTATATTGAAGGCATGAAATTAATAAAAAACCAAGAGAAGATAATTCAGATATCTCATCAGCTTGTTTGTTATTTATTAAACCTTTGTTATAAAGATTTACAATTTGATTGGTTAAACCTTTAGGGGATACAAGCCTATTTTGAAGAAACCACACCCTCTCTATAGAAATAGTGATAATTAGAACACTGCAAGCTAATAATGGCCACATAAATGGTCCACCAGCTATTATAAATTCAGTCATTTAGGCCTCTATTAATTTAAAGTCTTTTAAATAATAAATCTTATCAAAACTTTTTATAAAGGTATTATCATGAGTAGCTGTCACTAAAGCAATATTATTTCTTTTAGAAACATCTAATAATAAATTTTGAATAATTAAAGCATTCTCATCATCTAAGTTGCCTGTTGGCTCATCCAAAAAAATGAAATCAGGATTGTTTATCAAAGCTCTTGCTATAGCGACTCTTTGTTTTTCACCGCCAGACAGTTTCCAAGGTAGATGATTTATTCTAGATGAAAGACCAACTTCTTCGATAATATCGTATGCATTCATGTGATTATCGTTGTTTGCTAGTTGAGCAGGAATCATAATATTTTCAAGGACTGTAAGATCTTCCAATAAGTGATGAAATTGATAAACAAAACCAAAATTATTAAGGCGGATATTACTTAGTGTTGCATTTGTATTATTTTCAATAGGATTATAATCGTAAATAATCTTGCCAGAAGAAGCTGAATCTAATGAAGCCATTATGTGAAGAAGTGTAGACTTTCCAGCACCTGACTGCCCTGAAATAGCGACAAGTTCTCCTTTTTGTATAGACAGACTGATATTATCTAAAACCTTAATACTATTATTTTCAATAAAAAAAGTTTTTGAAACGTTTATGCAGCTTATCTTATTCATGTCTTAGAATTTCTATTGGGTTTAGCTTTGTTACTCGCAGTGCAGGAAATAAAGATGCTAATAAACTAAAAATAAGTGATATCAAGCATATAAAACCAATTTGCTCGTAATCAATATAATACGGAAAATAATTTATGAAGTACGCTTCTAATAAGTTTCTTCCCATCACACCTTCCAAAAAAGTAATAAAATTATTTATGTTAAAAGTAACTAGTAAACCCAGCAATAAACCCATCAACAATCCAATAAAACTAACCATTAAGCCTTGAAAGAAAAAAATCATTACAAGCTGATGATTGTTAGCGCCAATAGTTTTTAATATACCGACTTCTCTCTCTTTGGATTTAACAGTCATAACTATTGTTGATAAAACAAGTATCGAAGCTACTGCTACTATTAAAAATAACATTAAGCTGATTAATAACTTCTCAAATTGAATTGCCTCAAATAAAGTTCCATGTGTCTCTTTCCATGATGACGACATCAAACCAGTATTGTCTGGTATTGCTAAATAAGCTATTTGATCCGCAAGAAATAGATTTGATGTTTTTAGTCTAATTGACAGAGTCTCATCATTTAGTGATTTAAATTTTTGAGCAAGCTCATGAGATATCAATACCAAAGACTGATCGATTTCAGCTCTGAGTTCAAAAATACCTACAACCTGTAAATTTATAGATCTTGGGTATGAGCCAATGATTGAACTTTTAATGTCTGAGGTTGTAATCGTAATTGAATCACCTACAAATATTCCAAGATAAGATGCAAGCCATGATCCTATTACAATTGAATTATCTTTATTTAAATCTTCTAAAGAACCATAAAGCATATAATCAGGAAGTATTGAAACTCTATCCTCATAATCTACATCAATGCCATTAACAGAAACTCCCTTGCTTATAGAGTTAGAGGTAATTAATGCTTGAAATGAAATATAAGGGACAGCCTCCTCAACTCCATCAGCTAATTTTAATTGATCAATAAGACTCTCATAATTGTTGATTGGTTCATCTGAAAAAATTACTGCATGAGGCACAACACCAAGAATCCTATCTTGAAGCTCTTTTTCAAAACCGTTCATAACAGACATCACTATGATTAGGCTAGAAACACCTATAGTAAGACCAGTAATAGCTAAAAATGATGTAAACGAAAATACTCCACCTTTATTAGATTTAAAATACTTAAACGCTAATCTAAGAGGAAGTTTGAACACAAAATTACTTTAATAGACTTTTTAAAAGACTCTCAATACTTTTTGTATAAGGAGGTCTGATGCCATCAAATAATTTATCAAATTTAAAGCCAACATCTTTATAAAATGCTCTAGGGTTTGAGAAATTTTTAAAACCATCATAGGATTGATACCTGCCCATTCCTGAAGGTCCAACTCCACCAAAAGGGAGATCTTTTTGCTGAATGTGGCCAACTACATTATTGATAGTAACGCCTCCTGATGAAGTTTTATTCATAATTTGAGATTCTTCAGATTTATCGGTACCAAAATAATATAGACCTAAAGGTCTATCCTTTGAATTAATAGTAGACAAAGCTTCATCTAAATCATCGAATCCTATTACAGGAAGAACGGGACCAAATATTTCCTCATTCATTATTTTCATATCATCTGAAGTATCTGTAACTATAGTTGGAGGTATTTTATAAAATTGTTGTTGTGAGAAATCTTCATTTGACGGGTTGATTTCATTAATATGAGCACCCTTCTCTTTTGCATCCTGGATTAAGGAATTAATTCTATTAAAGTGACGTTCATTGATGATAGAAGAATAATCATCGTTATCCTTGATAGACGGATAAAAATCTTTAACAGCATTCTCAACTTCTGAGATAAATTCTTCCTTTTTATCTTTATGCACAATAACATAATCAGGTGCTAGACAAATTTGACCTGCATTTAAAGTTTTACCAAACATAATTCTTTTAGCAGAAACTTTCATATCTGCTGATTTACCAATAACTACAGGTGATTTTCCACCCAACTCAAGAGTAACAGGAACTAAATTTTGTGATGCTGACTGCATAACATGTTTACCAATATTGCCAGATCCTGTATATAAAAGATGATCAAAATGTAGTTTTGTAAAAGCCTCACCAACCTCAGGTCCACCTAAAAAAGTAGCAAATTCATTTTCATCATAGGATTTATCACATAACTCTTTTATTAATGATGCTGTTAAAGGTGTAAGCTCACTTGGTTTATGCATAACCTGATTGCCGGCTGCAAATATAGCTGCAAGTGGCTTAAAAGTAAGATTAACAGGAAAGTTCCATGGTGAAATCATGCCAACAGTCCCTAATGGTTCATGCCTTACATAAGATTTAGCACCAAAAAGACCAAAGGGAAAATTAGACGATCTTTTTTTGGGCCTCGTCCATTGCTTAATATTTTTAATGGCATTGTTAATATCAGGAATAATGCTATAGGCATCTGTCATTATTGATGTATTTTTTGATCTGTTTCCATAATCCTCATTCAATGCATCAACTAAATCATATCTATTATCCATTATTAATGATTTCAAACGATTTAACCTATCAACCCTTAATTCAATTGATGGTGAACCTTCCTTGATAAAATGGTTCTTTTGAGATTCAAGAACTCTTTGCATTTCTGTTATTGTATTTTCCATATTAACCCCTACTAGTTTCTATCTGCTTTATCTTTGTTATTAGAAGACCTTATCATAGCTCTCATCTGTTCCCAATCTTCTTCACTTAGATTATCAAGTTTAGAAAAGGTTCCTCCCCCAGTTAAATATTGTGCACCATCAATAGCTATGGTCTGACCTGTGAGGTAATCACAACCATCAGCCATCAAAAAAGTTGCTAGATTTTGCAATTCAGACATTTCGCCAACTCTACCCAAAGGAATATCGGCCATATATCCAGAATCATTATCACCTCCTGGATTAAGCCTATCCCATGCTCCTTTTGTTGGAAATGGTCCTGGAGCTATAGCATTAACCTTAATTCCATATTTGCCCCACTCTGCAGCAAGTGATTGAGTCATTGCATTTAGTCCTGACTTAGACATTGCCGATGGCACCACATAAGGCGAGCCGGTCCATACCCATGTAGCTAAGATAGATATTATTGAGCCTTTATGACCACTTTCAATCCATCTTTTTCCTACAGAATGAGTCATATAAAAAGTTCCATGAAAAACGATATTTGCAATTGCATCAAAACCTTTTGCTGATAGATCTTTTGTAGGAGAAATAAAATTACCGGCTGCGTTATTTACCAAACCATCAAGAGGACTCTTTTGAAAAATTCTATCAATATAATCATCAACATCTTGTGCAGCTCTGATATCTAATGTTTCATATGACACTGAAGTACCATATTTATCTGTGATCTCGTTGGCAGTTTCTTTAAGAACATTCTCACGTCTTCCGCATATAAATATATTTGCTCCATGTTTTGCATAGTGAGAGGCCATCTCTTTACCAAGTCCTGTTCCTCCACCTGTGACTAATATATTTTTATCTTTTAATAAATCATCTTTAAACATCTTCTTTATCCAATTTTGTAATATTGATAATAGAATCAACCCATTCATCAGAATAATTAAGAGAAGGAACGTAATCAAGAGTTTCTCCACCCGCTTCAACGAATAGCTCTTGGTACTCATCTCCAATTTCTATAATTGTTTCAAGACAGTCAGCTGTAAATGCAGGTGAAAAAACTAAAACTTTTTTATGATTTTGAGTTGGTAATTTTTCTAAAACATCATCAGTAAAAGGATCNAACCATTTGTTTGTTAATCTAGATTGAAAAGACACTATATATTGAGAACTATCTAAATTTAATCTATCTGCTATAAGCTTAGTGGTCTCATATACAGTAGCTTTATAGCAAAATTTATTAGCCTCTGTTATACCTAGCTCACAATCATTATCACTACATAGTGAATCTGGATAAACATTATCAACGTGGCTATTAGGTACGCCATGGTAGCTAAAAATAACTTTATCGTAAGAATGAACATCAAATTTAGCAGCCTTTGTTATCCAAGCATCAATAAAAGACTTATTATCATAAAATTGATTGATAAAAGTAATTTTTGGTACTACCCACTTATCAGCCAAACACCTTGATACTTCTTTATAAACAGACCCGGTTGTTGCAGCTGCGTAATGAGGAAATAATGGTAAGACAATTAATTCATCTGGATTTTGCTCAAGCATACTATCAATAACAGATGAAATAGATGGCGATTGATAACGCATTGCAAATTGCACATCAACATGGGGTAATTTTACAGACAGAAGTTTAGTAAGTTCTTTCGTATTATGTAATAAAGGGGATCCGTAGTCTTTATGCCAAACTTTTTTATAGATTTTTGATGAACTAAAAGACCTAAACGGGCAGATAATAAAATTAACAAGAAAAAATCTTAATACAGGGTTTATATTCAAAACTTTCTCATCTGACAGGAACTCTCTTAGATATTTAAATACATCAAAATATGATGGACTGTCAGGAGTACCAAGATTAATTATTAATAAACTTTTTTTCATATTGTAGATTCTTTCCTAAAAATAGGATGACTTATTATAAATATAAAACAGATTAGGCACAGCATAGATGAGAAATAATATAAATATGATGGATTGATTGCATAGATAGGCATAGCTATTAATGGAGTTAATATATGTCCTATCGGGTATACAGACCCCAAATATCCTGCTGCAGAGCCTTGATGTTCAGGAGTTTGCGATAATGATAAGGAAGAGGAAATAGCTGGTCTTAACATACCACCACCGAAACCATTTATTATTATTGATAGGTAATATATTGAAATTTTTGGAAATAAAGCCATTGTCAGGTATGAAAATAATAGTAAAAAAATACCGAATATCAATAGTTTATTATTTGATAGAGGAAATGAATCTGTAAAGAGATATTGACTGACTATTGTAGAAATAGATAAAAGAGCAAAAGTCATACTTATAATAATTGGTAAATCATCAACGTCTGGAAATACATCAAATAGATAAAACCCTATTGTTTGAATCAATGAAGCAAGGCATAAACTAGAAATTGATGCTAACAATAAGAATGGCCAAACAGTATTTGATTTCCAAGAGATTTTTTCTGTACTTTCACCTACATCTCTATCTTTAGATGTGTTTTCTACATTTCTATAAATACCAACAGAAGATATTAGAGCTAGGATACTAAATACATAAAATGGGGTCTCTTTAGTAATTAATATTAAAAATCCTCCAATCAGCGGTCCCGCAACTGTTCCAACAAGAAAACTCGACTCTAATCTAGCAAATTTTACAGTTCTTCTATCTCTTGTTGATGTGTCTGCTACATAAGCAAATGCTGCAGGTCTTGTTGCTGAACCTATCAAACCATTTAGCATTCTTCCAAATACCAATAACGGAAATAAAAAAACAATATCAAGTAGGTTTTTTTCAACTAAAAATAAAGGTGTAATCATTGCTATAAGTGATGCTGAATAGCCTACAAGACCAAGGACTGCGATATTACGCCTACCGTATTTATCACTTGCCCTTCCCCATGCAGCACTTGTTAAAGCCCATGCTATTGCTGAGAAAGCAAATACAAGTGAGGTTTGAACTTCTGTTAAGCCTAAATCTCTTGCTAGTGGAGGAACAATAACAAAAACAAATGATTGGCCTAGACCAACAGTAAATAAGCCGAATTTAAGCCATGATGAACCAGATGACTTCATTAAGAAATTTTATTAATGCCTATTGAACTTCTAATTGAATCAATCATTTCCTTGGCTATAGGCCTTACTTTTTTTGCTCCATCGCTTAGAAGATCATTAATTAAATCTTTATCATTAAGTAATTCTTCGTATCTGTTTCTTACAGGCTCTATATCCTTGTTTACAATTTCAAACAGTTTATTTTTAGCATCTCCCCAGCCAATACCATTTATATAATCATCCTTAAGCTCTTCAATCATTTTCTTTGAAGCAAAATATTTATATAGAGCAAAAACTGTGCAATTTGAATAATCTTTTGGATCTCCTGGTTCTAGAGAGTTTGTAATAATCTTAGCAATAGATTTCTTTAGTTGTTTTTCACTAGACAATAAAGGAATAATATTTCCATAAGATTTAGACATTTTTTG
>JGI20160J14292_10002218_pt1 | contig 15741 bp, 10 predicted proteins | sample COG_10_FD_14292 | JGI IMG/M metagenome (IMG submission 14292) | reverse complement strand
GCGCCTTATTGCAGTGAACTGGGGTATGCTGTATTGAATGAATACAGAGAGTTAGCTGATTGATGACGGATGCAACAGGAGATGAACACCCTGTCTCTCTGCCACATACTTTTTATAAGTATTTGTATTAATTATATAAATTTAAAATTTATGATTGCATACCCCCTATTTGCCCCCCATTGAAAGTCGGAACTCTTTGGTATTGGCGATGCGCCCTTAAAACCTTCTGTATACTGAAGGCTAGATATCTAAACACACACTATAGTCAGAATTTTATATGCTGCGTGTCAGTTTACCAAGGAATACAAGTCGCACCAGTACCAGTGGCACTAAGCATAATTCCCCAAGCCGTCCAACAGACAACTTTTTCTGCAAGAGATTTTGGCCGCGCAGCCTCATATTGGTCCTTCAGTGTGTCCTTTTTTTTGGGGGCCGCCAAAGACCCAATGATTTTGCAAGTATTGTGTATGTTTTTTGAAGTGGCATTCAAAAATATTTTTTTCTCTGTTTCAGAGTACTTTCCTGTCCACATAATCTCGCCGCCAGATTTAGGTTTCATTGTCAGAAAATTCTCAAAATTAATTGATAATGATTGAAGGCTAGGGTTTTTCAACGTGTCACCAAATATATTCGAACCGATTAAATCATAAACACGGGAGTTTTTTCTTTCAAACCTTACAAAACCACTAATATCATCATATTTCTTACCGACGCACTTATATTCAAATTTATAAAATGATCCTAGCTTGACTAGCGTAACATCTGGACACTTAAACGCACTTACTTTCCTTAATTCTGTCAAAAAACTGGTACTAGAGAAAAGACCCACATCGTATTTATAGTCGGTTGTTTTTGTAAACTTAAACAGTGCGAGCCGCGACTTCTGGCCAATTATCCCGTCCGCTGGCCCAGCTTCGCACCCTATCCGGTTCAGCTCTATCTGCAGGGCCTTAATTAGCAATTTGCCACTCAGCTGAGTGCTGTCCTGAAATTTACCTTTTTTCCATAAACCCTTTTTAACAGTACCATCTGCATCGGTGTAGACACCCTGCCCGTGCATTTTATTATCATCATAGTTACCAACGTATTTGGCGCCACTGCTATAAAGAACCGTAAAAATTCCAGACCGTTTGTCATTTTTGTATTCCCCAACAAATGTGGTCCCATCGGCATATGTTTCACTACCTGATCCATGTCTGTCACCATTCTTAAATTGGCCAACATGTTTGTATCCATCTAAATTGATATAGCTTCCCTGTCCGTGCCGCTGGCCATCCTTGAATTGGCCAACATATTTGTCACCACTTTCAAAAGTGAAGGTACCTTGTCCGTTAAAACTGCCATTACTGAATTGACCAACGTACAACTGCCCATCTTTATCAGTATATACGCCTTCGCCATGGTATAGACCCAAGTTCCACTGACCAGTGTATTTTTTTCCATTCGCATGGCTGTAAGTGCCTTCTCCGTGATAATCTCCATTCTTAAATTGCCCAACAAAGCTATCTCCTGCCCACTCTGAAGTGCTAGAAAACTCAAATTTTCCATCCCCATGGTATTTCCCATCTTTGAACGAACCCATGTAAGTGACACCAGTAGATAAAGTTCTGGTGCCAGTACAATCTGTCCAAGTAATAACATTATACTCACCCTGACACTTACCATCAGACCGGGTGACTTTTTCCTCTACCCCACAAGTAAGTCCACGCTTTTTAGCTTCTTTTACATACCCAAGCCGTTTGCTTCGGCTATGCCACACTTTTGGTGACCCTGGTTTAGTGGCATTCATACAAAGAGTTGTGTCAGTACACACACTAGGTGTTGCAACTGCATTTATGGTTACTATACCATAATCTCCTAATCCTATAAATTTATTTTGGCACGTTTTCTTCACTACCGCGGCTTTAGGCGCCTCATCGACTTGTATCGTCTCCTCAACCTGACAGAACTCGTTGATGTACCCGTCAGCAATCGGCGCAAGGGAGTGGTCTCTACAGCTCTTAAAGTAAGCCTCATAGGCAAAGCACGCCTTCGCCTCAGACGCCGCGGTGTACAGCGCGTCACACGGCGTTATCTCCGCTGTTTGAAAGGGTTCCACATCTGTTGTGGACAGGGCACTGGGAGCCTTGTACGCGGCTAAGACCCTAGAGTTATCAAGTATTTTTGACATCAATATTGCAGCGTTCACGCTGTCGTTTGAAATGCCAGCATAGTGAAGCCCAACGACTATCTGCAGACCCGCATCTATAACTGGGGAGCCAGAGTTCCCGGGAAGTGTGTCACAGGTGTGCAATAGTTTGTTTCTCGACACCGCCGGCGTGCTTGCGCGGCATTTCTCACGACTAATGTGCTGACCTTTTCCCTGCGGATGGCCAATAATCCAAAACGGAGCGCGATCATTGGGGATAAGGCTGGCCAACTTCAATTGGCCGTACTCCTGAGAGGGGTTCCCAATCACCTCAAGCACGGCATAGTCAAGCTCCGCACTAAACTCGACGGGCTTAGGAACGACAGTGTATTTCTTGGTCCCTTCATCAACGCCAGTTTGTGTATACCCCGCAACAAACTGAGTGGCCTCTATACTGGTTGCCCCAATTTGTTCGTTATCCAGCAAACCTAGGCTGCAGTGATAATTTGTGAGGATATGCCTCTTTGAGACAATAAACGCTGTGCAAGGGAATAGACCCTTATCCGTTAAAACATCCAACCTGCCAACTGAACGGCCAATGTCAGCAAATATAGTTCCCATATAGTTACTAATTGGTTCGTTTTCGTAGCTGCCTATGGACATCTCTAGCTGCACGTCAGTGCCGGCAGCCTGAGTACGCGAAAGGACTACGGAGCCAAAACTCCCTCTGTCAAAGCCCATTAAATCTTGAGACTGGGCAACATTAGCGAGAGAAATTATTGCCAACGCCAGAGTTTTAGTCAGGGACCTAATCATAAAAAATTATCCTGATCCGAACAGCGGGCATCCTAATCACACAGGGATCGGAACGCATTTATTGTAACTGCTGCATCCTCATCCAACTTCCCAAACGAGACCCGTCTATTTGTTGTGTGATTGGGATTTTCTGGGTCCTTTAATAAAGTTTCGCCAACTCCAATTGGGGTTAACTTTGCCTTAGTTCCTCCCAATAAAAGCACCTCGGTAAGCGTTGATGCTCGTTTTTTGGAAAGCTCACAGTTATAGGCGTCGCTACCCTTACCGTCGGTATGGCCCACGACGGCATAGTGTTTGCCAATATTAATGTCATCAGCCAAGGCCATCGCCAAGACAGACACTTTATCTAATTGGTCATCCCTAAGTTTATAAGAATTAAAATCAAATTGAATTTCTATGCCAGCTGATTTCACATTCTTAGTGTCTGTGCTTTGATCTGGATCAGTGTCTGTCTTTACTGTCACCTTAGGCGTAGTGGTATCGCTTTCATCATCCAAATCTATTATAAATGTCTCAAGAGTAATTTCAGAGACACCACTGCTCTCTAATTTAACCCCAGTCTTGCTAAACGATATGCCTGCGCAATACTCCTCAAGGCCAGTAGCGAGGCAGCGCGCGAGAATATTATCTGTTTCTACTGTCTCTGGTGTGTCTGTTGAACTTTTAGGAATATAAATTTCTAACTCCTGAGCTGACGTCAGGCTTGGTGAGAGCCAAAGCAACAGACTAAAACATGACGCACTCAGTATTTTTTTGATCATTTAGCACCAACTGAAATTGAGATTTGAGCCTTAACTATGGCGCGGTTCTCGCTGTTTAAGTCTGTATTATTAGGGACCCCAGTTATGGCAGTCTCAGTGTCATTAACGTCAAAGGTAAAGGTTTCTAAGATCGCAGCCTCTTCAATTTTTGCGTCAGCGTAAACTAGCTGTGACTTATCGCATGACACTTTGGAGGTGTCGCGAAGTTCGGCTTCAATTGCCCCGTCTGAAAAATTGCACACCGCGATTACTGTCTCGACGCCGGTCTCTGAAAATTTAAGGCTCCCCCTTGGCGGGAAGATATATGTGCTGCCAGCTTCAATTGGTTCATCGTCAAGGCTTGGGTGGGGGAACATCACGCAGCTGTCCCCATCGTCATCAATATTTATCAATGTTAGGCGGCACTGGCGTTGTGGCTCTATAAATAGACGGATAGCGTCACCAACTTTGTAGATTTTATCTTCAGTGTATATTGCGAGGGTGCTTGCCGTCGGAATGCTGCCACTTACCTGACAACTCAAACCTCTAGTTCGAGCCTCTGAAAGGTATGACTGAATTGCTGGATCAGAGCGCCACACTTTGACGCCATTTTTTGTCATTGTAACTTCGGTACAAAGCTCCGTTATGTTGCACACCTTGGGATCACTTATGCAGGTTGTTGTCATTTCGACGACATCGCAACTCAATCCACGCCGCTTTGCCTCGTCAACAAACTTCAGTTTAGATTGACTTTTCACCCAAAGATTATTTTCAGCAGCACGCTCGCATAATTGTTCTGGCGAACACTCAGCCACATCTTCGTCACAGTCACTGTCTGATATAGCCGCGAAAAGGTCCGTTAAAAACGTTTCAATGCTACTGAAGTTTTTGTTTTTGGATAGATTTGGGAGCATCCTCTTAGCTTCTTCGTTCCACTCCCATTCGGGTAAGAGGCTAGGATCAGTTTCATTTGCCTCACCAATTTTTTGTAAATCTCTGTGAGAAAAATAATACATCTCGTCCGGTTTTGTTTCAAACATCCGCTCATAAACAAAAGGTGGCGTGTCAAACTCGTTTAAAAACCCAATTATTTCTGAGACCGTGTATTGAGAAATAAAATCAACAACACCAACTGGCTCCTCTTTTTTCTGAGCTTCGGCATCCTTTGAAAATTGATGGACGCCTAACTCACCCGACGCTACTTTCAGGTCGCCCGCAAAAAACATAAATGCACACGCGGAGACGCAGTCACTGAACCTTGGCACGTAGGTTGTTATTTTGCGGTCGTAGATAATGCCAGCCATCTGCAGGCCTTCAAATACGGAGCCACCCGGGCTGGCTAATACAATGGTGTCGATTTCGTGGTTTCTTAGTGCCTTACGAAACTCAAGGGTATCGCCGTTCGAAATGGCTTTAAAAAAGAATAGTGAATTTGGCACACCGTCAAAGTGGATGAAACTTCCATATGTCGATGAAGCAAACGGCTTATGTTGATCCGCTTGGGCAAAGGATGCTGACATAAAAAAGATCATTATCATTATCATTTTGGATATTATCGACATGTTCATTGTTTCCTCTGCCCAATTTTAAATCTTGTGAACACGCTAATCAGATTGATTTAAGAGTCAAAAGGCAAGTGAAAGATAAATCAAATGAAAGGGGCATGAAGCTTGCTACTAATTATATGATCAATATGAAGAATAAAAATTCTTGATTTGTATAAAATTAGTATCACCTTCCAAGTTTGTTATTGAACTACAATCGCACAATTTCCCCAAACTCTGCCATTCATTTTTGCTAAGATTTTGTCTTTTTTAAATGTAACGCTGCCTGTGTCGTCATCGCTTTTATAGGTTTTTAGACAGTTTTCCTGCTTGTTGTTTGCATTACAAGTAAAGTTATAGGTGTAATAAGTTCCAGATTTATCAAACTCATAGCGTGTTGTTAAATACTCCTTAGTATTTTCGATCCAAAGATCATTAGTCGCCTTAATCTGATATGTTTTGGAACGACCACTATCTTTTTTACAAACAGCAGTTCCAAACATTCTCCTTTTATATTCAAAACCACTTTTTAATGAAAAAATTGGTGTGGATTGATTGACACTCTTACCAACTAGGGTGCAGTTGCCAGCGCCACTTTGTTTGAGGTTTACAGAACCTCTCATAGTTTTTCGATCTTTTGACAACTCAAGTTTGGCGGTATCTTTGGTACCATCGTCCTCCATAATAATCATTGTTACCGAATTACCAGAAACGGTCACGGTTCCAGTGGAAACAGTTGGGTCAGTCACATATGAATAATTATTATTTTTTGACAATGGTTTAAAGTTAAGTGTTGTAATTAAGTGGCGCGTACTGACCTCTGGGCATGACAACTTGATTTGCCACTTCAAAGGCAATTTTGGTGTCGGACAAATCTTTTGAGACTTTTTTAATCGTGTAGCAAAACTTTCTTTATAAATATTATTAGGATAATATAGTTTGTTAGAATTTTCCGAAAAAAGTTTGGCTGCAGCAATTGTTTGTGGGCCAACAATACCATCTTCTGAACCCGCATTACAACCAAGTTGGTTTAAATCTATCTGTATAAATTTGATAAATAATTCCTTACTAATTTTGTCCATAACCCCAAAGGTGAGTCCACGTTTTTTGGCTTGTTTTACATATTTGCTTGAGGGATTTAGCATCCACCGATACCCATCCTCGCCATCCACTTCGGAATACTGCATAACAACAGCATTCTTGCATAAAACGTCATCACTACAAAGTTCTGGATTTGATATCGAACAGGTTTTCTTTACTACCGTAGTTTTAGGCGCCTCATCAACATCAACCGTCTCCTCAACCTGACAGAACTCTTTTATGTAACCATCAGCAATTGGCGCCAGAGCGTGGCTTCTACAACTCTTAAAATAAGCCTCATAGGCAAAGCATGCCTTCTCCTCTGCAGCGGCGCTATACAGCGCATCACAGGCTATCGCTTCTGCAGTCTTGGCTGGCTCTGCGTTAGCAGTTGGCAGAGCTTCAGGAACTTTATATGCAGTCAAAATTTTAGAATTCTTAAGTATTTCAGACATTAAGATAGCAAAGTTAACGCTATCCTTCTGTGATCCTGCGTGGTGCAGAGCCACCACCTGCCTAAGACTTACGTCTATTACAGGTGAGCCAGAGTTTCCTGGCAATGTATCGCAAGTGTGGAGTAGTTTTCCAACAGACACCGCAGGCTCGCTGGCGCGGCATTTCTCACGGCTGACCCGCTGCCCCTCTCCCAATGGGTGGCCAATAATCCAAAAGGGATCGCCAGATTGAGGCGCTAGACTAGCCAACTTCAGTTCGCCGTACTCAGCGGAGGGGTCACCAATTACTTCAAGGACTGCATAGTCAAGCTCCTTGTTAAACTCGACGGCATTCGGAAGGGCAATATATTTGTTAGTCCCCTCCTCAACGCCAGTCTGCGTGTAGCCTGTCACAAAGCTAATGGCCTCAATACGAGTAGCGCCCAAGCGAGTATTGTCTAATACCCCAATGCTGCAGTGATAATTAGTTAAAATATACTGCTTGGAAACTATGAATGCCGTACATCGGTGAATGCCCTTATCGGTAAGCACGTCCAGCCGACCCACTGAGCGCCCAAATTGTGCAAGCTCTGATCGGTCAGAGTAGTTTATTATTGGTTCGTTCTTATAATCTCCAATTGATAGCTCCAATTGGATGTCAGATACCGTTGACTCAGTTTGTGACCAGACAGCTTTACCAAAGCTGGACCGATCAAAGGAAATCACATCCTGAGAATGGGCCAGGCTAGCGAAAGAGAATACTGCCAGTATAACGTATGTGATCAGTCGAATTGTTCTCAAAGTTCCAGTCCCACTAAACTAGCTGAAACATAAAGTAGATTTTACTGTAGAGCCTATCAGCAAATGGGCGCGCGTTTATTAGCGTGGGTTTTGCATCAATGCATTTACGTGCAGCAGTTATAAGGAATTGGCCTTAGCCGATGCGTTGGGGTGTCGTCTCAAAGCCGGGAAAGGCAATGGAATAAGTGGAATGGTAGGCCGTACTATTCTACCCCACAACTCAACCTTCTTCGCTTTGCTTCTTTAGCGTGAGTACCAAGCCGATAATTAGTGTCCCATTTTCCGTTACGTGTCGCTAAAGTACAAAGAGGTTCAGCGCTACAGACAGTAGCATTGTAGAAGCAGGCGGTTTTAACTTTGCTTGCCCTCTGATAGACCTTTACAGTTTCAAATGAACTTGGCACTGCAACTTGGCTAAGAACGCTTTTAAAAACCCTTTCAGGATTGTCAATATTGATACCCTTGGCGTTAGCGTAGCCAGTTAAAGCTTTTTCTGTCCCAGGACCGTATAATGCATCGATTGTACTCTTGTAGTAGCTTAACTTCTTGAGCGCATACTGAAGTTGCTTACGCTTCAAAACACCTTGGTTTATAAAAGCAGTTTTGATGGCTGCATTTTTTACCCCGCAAGTAAGCCCACGCTTTTTTGCTTCTTTTACGAAGGGTGATGCAAATGATCCTATTGCCCAAGTTTTTGAATTATCACTTCCCGCAGTTGCCATAAAACAAAGTTCTATAATTGGACACACTTCAGGTTTATCATTACAGGTCTTCTTTACTACCCTAGTTTTAGGTGCCTCTTCAACCTCAGCTACCTCCTGAACCTTACAGAACTTCTTTACATACCCGCGGGCCATAGGTGCCAGTGTATGAGCGGAGCAGCTCTCCATATAAACGTCATAGGCATAGCATGCCTTAGCCTCTGCAGCGGCGCCGTACAGTGCGTCACAGGCCATAGTCTCTAATGTCTTAATTGGCTTGGGTTCTGCCTTTGGTACATCATTTGGCGCCAAGTAAGCGGCCAGCACCGTAGAGTTCCTCAAAATTTCAGACATCAGAATTGCCGCGTTCACGCTATCGTTTGAAATACCTGCGTGGTGTAGGGCGACAACCACCTGAAGTCCCGCATCTATAACGGGAGACCCAGAGTTCCCGGGTAACGTATCGCATGTGTGAAGTAGCTTAGTTTTAGAAACTGCGGGCGAGCTTGCGCGGCACTTTTCGCGGCTTATGCGTTGGCCCTCTCCTCGCGGATGCCCAATTACCCAGAAGGGAGCACGGTCATTAGGGACAAGGCTCACTAATTTGAGTTTACCGTATTCCTGCGAGGGATTTCCCAGAACCTCCAGGACGGCATAGTCAAGTTCCGCACTAAATTCTACTGGCGTGGGGATAACCGTATACTTTTTAGTACCCTCATCAATGCCAGTCTGCGTGTAGCCGGCAACAAATTGTACGGCGTCTATGCGCGTGGCGCCCACGCGTTCATTATCCAGCATGCCAAAGCTGCAGTGGTAGTTAGTGAGGATGTATTTTTTGGAGACAATAAAAGCTGTGCAGGGGAAGTTTCCCTTGTCTGTCAGAACGTCTAACCTACCAACTGACTTACCGATTTGTGCAAAAACAGAGTCGCTTCCATAATTTCGGATGGGTTCATTATTGTATAAACCTACGGCAGATTCCAGCTGGATGTCGGCTCCAACCGCCTGCGTGCGCGAGAGGACTACAGACCCAAAACTCGCCCGATCAAAGCCCTCCAAATCCTGAGACTGGGCAGAGTGAGCCAAAGACAAGACCGTCAGGGCAGCGTATATAATCAGGTGTGTTAGTCTCAAAATTCCAGTCCCACAGTGTCGGGTAAACATAAGACGGCTTTGGAGCGTGAGTCTATGGATAAATAATTGGGCGCTACCCCACCTTCACCAACCGCCTAGCCGCGATAATAAAGTCATCCGCCGCACGGTTCTCTGCCCTCTCAGCAGCCCTCTGAAGGCGGTAGAAGGTTCTCCACCACATTCCCTTGGGTTTTGGCATCTCGTACGAATCTAGGGACGCATCTCCACTCAGGCGCTGCTTATGCTTTGTTCGCTGCCGTAAAGATCGATCCCAAAAGCCCTCGTTCTTGCTGTAGTGGAACAGACCACAGCAATGGCGACACAGAAAAACCCGACCAAAGCCGTAGAGCTTTACCACCCGCTTGCCACAGTCACACCTGAAGTAGGCCCGTGAGCCTCCAAAACGGCACGGCAGGCGCTCTATTTGGATGGGCTGGATCACGGAGCCATAATGCTCAGAACTGTAGCCTAGATGCAGATAATTGGCAGTTGCACGCATTCCGATAGAGGAAAACCTTTCTCCATTGCGTGACCATGTGGTTGTCCCGTTCCAGCCGTTCTTCAAGCAGCCAATTCTACTCAGCCGATTGGCGTCTATAGAGCTGCAATCCTCAACTTTGGGTTTCGTACTGCGCCGTCCTGATCCGTATCCGCCCATTTCTAGTCTCCAATATTTTCAGGTAATAATTTGAGAACTTTGTGTTTTTAGCCCTTTTTCTGACAGTTTTCTCAAGTGACCAGTTCAAGGGAGTTAAAGGCGGTGTTCATAATTTCAACACGCTCCACCCACGCCGACCGTCTGCTTTAGCTGGCTGAAGCTGATATCCGTTAACAATTCTATTTGAATTTTTACTCATTAATTGGCCCAACTTGGTGGGATTTAATGCGCCGCGGTAATCATCGATTGGGAACTCCAGCATTGCGTCCAATAGTGGGGTATTTTCATAGGTTTTCTCTATGGCTTTCCGCACTGTCGTTGGCGTAGAACCAAAATTCGTATGCCACTCTGTCATCAAATTTCCAAGATCATCGTTATCTTGGTTGTGATTGAGCTGCTCCAACAGAGCAGTTGCGGGATCAGGCAGGCCAAGCCAAATTAGTGGGTGCCGACAGTATTCGGCCCACGCGCCGTTAAAGGTCGCAATACAGCTGACGTCAGCTTTGGGTGCGCCAGCGTTTTGCCACGCCAAAATGATTGTTAAAACTGCAGCGACGTATTTCCCCCTATCGAGACGAATTTTTTTTAAGGGCTTCCCCTCATAATTGATTGTTGCAGGTGTTTCACACTGAGGGTCTAAGTGGATCGTTATCACACGCCGTAGCAAATCACGTATTGGCCCTACGTTATTGCCTGACCCTAGAAATAATGTGCGAGTGCTGACAGTTGCAGTCTTGCTCACCCCTAGAATGCGTTCAGTAATTTGTTCTGCGGTTAACGCACGCTTAATCACTCCATGTGGCGCCCAGTCCATATCCATATCATCAAATTCGAGCGTAGCGGGACCAGTTAGAAGCAAAGAAAGAATAACCTTTGTAGCTTCTTCAGATGAGGTAGGGTAGCTCACTTTGTGGTTCAGCCCTGGTCCTGCAAAAGCTCCGATCAATTCGCATAAATATGTTTTTCCACTCCCCATAGTTGGCGCTCTGATATGGAAAGCAGGTGCATGGGGTAAAGTCGGGCGTACTGTGGCCGTCATCATAGCTGAAAGCGCTGCAGCTTTATCTGCGTCTGTTACAAAGCGAAACTCGCTAAGCAGACCCTCAAGTAGGCCCAGCGCTTCTTGTGCAGCCTCGACGGTAGGGTTTGGAAGAACAAATTGTCGGGCATCAAAAACACCAAAACGTTGTGTGTGTATATTATAACCCGCCTCGGTAATTAGATGGCCGTCAGCCTCATTAAAATATGGCTGGCGGGCTAGTCCACCAAGTGGTGGCAGGTGCGCAAATTTTTGAGCGTCATATAAGACGGTAACGTGGCGTGCAGGTGGGTCAGTCAGCACCCAACATTCACTCCGCATGTCATATCTCTCCCAAGTCGCTGCGATGGATAATTCGCGGGTCAAAGCAGGGGAGGTCGTTGGTATTATAAACGGGTCACCACTGGTAGGGTCAGTCGAAACTGAGACAATCAAGCCGCCCGATTGAAAATGGTGTCCACGGTTCGCCAGCTCTTTTTCTGCCGCATCCACTACGCGATGCAAATCGCCCGCAATGACGCGGATCAAAGACTTGTTGCGGGCTTGTGATCGTTGCAGTTTGAGAAACTCTAACAGTTCTCCGATACGGTATTTATCACCATGGGAATGCTGACAACAAAAGCCACCCGATGGGTAGTCATCATCAGGCTCGAAATATGCAGTCCCATGATCAATCGCTTCGGTATGCTCAATCAGCCATGGACAGGTTATGTCATGTTTTCCTTCACCTAGTGGCATTTTATATAGATGAAGGTCTTTGATGGCCACAACAACGGGGTTTTCATGTGGCGCAGGGGTATGCACGCCTTCATTGGCAGACCTCATAACCTGACTTTTGCCCGCCCCTTTAGTTTTTTTTGAGCGCCCAATAGGCGCGGGTTCCAATTGCAGCCCTTCCACTATCGCTTCTGTTGAATATCGACAATCAGGACGCCAATTGATTAAGCTACATTGAAATGGAGCGCCACTTTCTGTTTGGTGTTTAGGCTTTCCATTTATAGCTATAGGCAGGCGCGCCCAGCGAGTTAACGGTTGATTTGCTCCCGCATCGCATAATTTAGCATCGATAAGAGCATTTAGCAGTCGCTCAGCCGCATCCCCCTCGATAATAGGTTTATCTAGAATTATCCCAGCTTGGTAATTTCCAGTGCTTGTTTCAATGAGCCATGACAAGTCAAATTCTTTAAACCGATTCAAATCAACCTTGGTGCCTAAGTCGTCAAGCATAAGGAAATGGCAGGCCGCAAACTTTCCTTTTAAGGCCCTGAATAACCCATTATCTCCATAGTAAAAGCTGGAACAATTGACATAGTTATTGGCTGTAGGAGCCAAGTTTGCTGTTGCTTGGTCCGCACGCTGTGCTAGCCAACCACCTTCGCTGAGGTCACCAGATTTAGAGCAGACAGCCGCATGGGCATGTTCTGGCAGTGTTGGGAATACGGCATCAATAAATTCCCCATTCGTCAGCTGCAAAACACCCCCTTCACCCCCCTTATTTGGCTCAGTTCGCAAAAGTGGCATTTCACTATCACACTCATTTTGAGCATTGGTCATGCCGGCCCCCCACGCTGGGCTATTCGCTCTTCAAGCCATGCATCAACCTCTGTTTCCAACCAGCCTACCGCTCGTGGTCCTAGCTTTACTGGCTTTGGAAAAGTGCCACTTTTCATTTTTTCGTAAATAGTTGAACGGGAGAGGCCTGTCTTCGCCTCAACTTCGGGACGTCGTTTGATTTCGTGTCTGTTAGTCATGTGTCGCTCCAATATTTTGGGGCGAACCAGTCCATCAAAGAGAGACAGACAGCCGCCCCTATAAGGTTAAGGGGTATCAAACTCTCTTCTTCTCTTCTTCTCTGTTCCCAGAGTGTCTTAATTGATCTGTATTGTCAACATGTAGTTTTAATAAGTATTAAAGTACTACATGTAGTGTGCTAAATTTAGATTAGTATTAATTATCACCACGCAAGAAACATCCCCATGCCTGCATCATAGACCTCCTGCTTTCAATCATATCAGTACGGAAATATGCTCTCATAACAGTGCCACCAACAGTATGGGCTAACTGTATTTCAGCCATGTCACGATCGTGACCCTTTTCAGCCGCCCAGTCTCTAAATGTGGAGCGCAATGCATGCGGTACGGCGGGCCTCTTAACCTGAGGGTCAATGTATCCCCTTCCCCCTCGCTTTAAGTCTTCCGCGTGCATACGCTTCATTGTTGCACTTATCGTCATATCAGAAAGCTGCTTCCCTTTGGGAGATGGGAAAACCAGTGAACAGTTTTTAATACGGGGCAAACTTAACAAAAGGGCCACAGCTTCGGATGTTAGAACAACGCGGTGTTCTTTTTTTGCCTTCATCCGTGACGCGGGGATAATCCAAGTCGCGATATCGCGGGTGGTAGTCTCTAAATTTGTTTGTTCAGGATCGATGTCTAATTCATCCCAAGTCATGCCCCGCACCTCCCCAGAACGAGAAGCGTTCATTGTTATAAATTGTAGCGCCTTAGCTCCCATGGCATCTCTTTTTATGAGTTCAGACCACCACCGCTGGACGTCTTTCAATTGTAGGGCTGGATGTTTTTGTTTTACTGAAATGTTGGATGGCTTTGGCAGAAGCTCAGAGAGGTTACCCTTCCATCTGGCTGGATTTTCACCATTACGGTGTCCCGCGACAGTAGCCCATGATAAAATGGCCTCAATACGTCCGCGCAAGCGTGACGCTGTTTCTGTTTTAGTACTCCATATTGGCTTGAGTACCGCCAAAACATCATTAACCGTAATATCGCTAACAGCTATCTTTCCAAGTATTGGGTTAGCATATCTATTTAATGTCGAAGGCCATTGGTCTTTATGCCTTTGGCTTTTAAGCCCCTCAAGTTTAGTTTCTAAAAATAGAACTGTAGCTTCTGCAAAACTTATAATGGGGCCGTTTTTCTTTTTTTCAGCGATAGGGTCTAAGCCGTCACTGATCATCTGTTTATGTTTTGACGCCTTTGCTCGTGCATCAGCGAGTGAAACGTGTGGTGGACTTCCTAAACCAATTTCGGGCCGCCTACCGTTTATCGTTACCCTTTGAAGCCACCTACGAGACCCATTTTTTTCCACACGAAGGAACAGACCCGTCCCTCCACCGTCGTGGTACTTACCGGGTTCCAAATTACCATTTACCTTAGCGGCAGTAAGGTTTTTTGATTTACGTCGTTCATTTTGATCAATTACCATACGCCCCCCTATTTGCCCCCCTATAAAATCCGGAAGTTAAAAGAATTTCGGAATTACACGGATACTAAATAGATCGACATGATGATGTAAAGTCTTATATAGTTGTATATAATTATAGGACTTGGACATCTTTGGAACTTACTGGAACATTAAGTTATACGGACTGTCTCTCTGCCATACATAATATATAACATATTGATTATAAACAAATAATTTTTAATTGGTACTTTCGAGCCCACATCTGAGTCCACATTCAGAATTTGTAGCTCTTGGTTCTTAAGGCAACATAATGCCACCATTATATGGATGTTTTTGCATGCCGCACTAAGTACTTGGATGATGATAGAAAAGGACCAGCGGTGGACGACAAAGTACGGCCAAGCCGACGGCAATTGTTAATACTTGTATCAAGTTCCATAGTTGCTACTCCGTTGGCGGGCCTAGCCGACGACACCACCCCTGATATTCACGTAGTTAAAGACCCACAGTGTGGTTGCTGCAATGCATGGATCAAAATCTTAGAAACCGAAGGATTTGGTGTTACTACAGAAGATAGTTCCAGTAGCCTTTTGACTGAATTTAAGATTGAGAGTGGTATCCCCAAAGATATGATGTCTTGTCATACCGCTAAAGTTGATGGGTATTTCATTGAAGGACATGTTCCCGCCAGCGACATAAAACGTCTCATAGCAGACCGACCTGATGCATTAGGATTAGCCGTGCCAGCAATGCCGTATGGCTCGCCCGGGATGGGACCTGAAGATGAGCGTGAAGCCTACGATGTATTTATAGTCAGGACTGATGGAGCCACAGAGGTATTTCAACATTATCCTAAAGCAGGCATACGAGTATAAGACTGCCCTACTCACCATCTAATTCCTCATACCACCTTCGAACGTTTTGAGCCTCCAGAAAGTACGATCCACTTGAGCCTGAACTGTTGGGACTATGGTGCCAAGAAATTTTAAATAGACGGGTTCACAAGAATATAGGAAAAGTTGAGCGCAGTGGCGAAGCTAACCCATACCCAGTAAGGCATAAACAAATAGCTTGATGCTCTATCAATCTTAAAGCTCACCACAATGTATGACACAATAGTTAGCCAAAGTATTACGATAATCCCTAACGCACCTTGAAGATCAAAGGCCCCAAAGAAAACTGGTGTCCAAAGAGTATTTAGGCACATTTGCAAAGCCCATAACCCAAGCGCAATATTCTTTAGATTACTACTCTTAAGAGAGCTAATCCGATAACCACTTGTTGCTATAAGTAAGTATAGAATTGTCCAAACTGGCCCAAATAACCATGCTGGAGGAGCAATAGTAGGTACTATCCATTTATTAGCGTTCAAATCACCAACGAACCAAATAGCTCCACCAGCTGCAACAAGCGTAGATGCGTAGAACAAGACCCAGACTATAATACGACTTTTCATATGTTGGTC
>JGI20160J14292_10002212_pt1 | contig 15755 bp, 17 predicted proteins | sample COG_10_FD_14292 | JGI IMG/M metagenome (IMG submission 14292) | reverse complement strand
CTAGAAGTTAATTCTGTACTTAATATAACCATTTTATACTATTATTAAAATATTTTTAAATATATATGAAAAAGTATTTTATTTACCTTATTATTATCATTATTATATCATCAGTATTTTATCCATATATATATAGTCAAAAACAAAGAAAGTTAATTGAACTTTTAGATACATACGACCTTGATACAAAATGGCTTCCTGGATACAACGTTGATTGCAATACTGGTGATATTATGCCACCTAAGTCTACATGGGTTAAATCCAGCCATTGTTCGTGTTTTACGAGTAGAGTATGTAATGACATGAATATTAAGTTGATTGGAACCAAAGAAGGATTTAATCAAAAAGGACTAGCTACGAATCAATTAAAGTGGTTAAAAACTGAAGATGCACAAAAAAATGGTTGGGAAAAAATAAATGAAACTGTTCCTACCGCATATGTTAGTGCAAATAAAGAAGCAAATAAAGGAAATATTGTAATTGCTGGAGTTGAAGACGATGCTAATTTGCTGGGTCATGTATCTATTGTTCGACCATCTAACCGATCCGATTATTTGATTAAAAGAGACGGTCCTGATACTATTGCATCTTCTAAAATTAATGCAAGGTCTGTTTTTTTAAAGGAAGACTTTATGTTTAATAGAAAAGAATTAGAACCGTTTGAAAATAAATTACAATTTTTTGTAAATCGAAATTAAAAATTATATATTATTTTTTAAAATATATAATTTTCGAAAAATGACAATTTTTTATGGATGTTTTTTTTGCAACATTTTGAAAAATGCACAATTTTTTTATGGATGTTTTTTTTGCAACATTTTGAAAAATGCACAAAATCTCATATATAGCTAATTGATGTATTATGCTAATGTTACCCCGTTTTACTCCATTATTTTGGTGTTATTTTTGATGTAATAAAATATATGTGATGGATGTCAATCATGTTTAACAAAATACTTCGATTATTTTTTAGCTAGGATAAAAAATGGTAGCATCAAATACATCATTTGACATATAAGTTCATCAAATCATAAACGGTTTGATGTATTTCATATTATTACGATGTTTTGTTATGATAAAAAATAACATGTGATAATTGTGCAAAATATTTTTGGATTCAATATTTTATGAAAATGTGTTTTTTCCTAGAAGATGCTCTCATTTACTAATTATTATATTAATTTCTATGGTCTTGCAGAATTCCTGTGAGGCTTGGCCCTAACATTTGGGTTTTACACAAAAATTTATTGTGCAATTCTTCAATGTTAGAAGACTTACCAACATTTTTTTTGCGTCAGTAACAAAAGTATAAATAACATTCTTAAAATAAGAGCATCTTCTAGGAAAATACGTCATTATTTAACGGGGTCATATTTTTGTCAATTATTGATTTTTGTCAATTATTGATTTTTGACAATTATCGATTTTTACATCATTTTCAAGATTTAATGTGTTTTTTTAAAATGCTTAAAAATAAAATATATGTTTTTAGTATATATGCTAACGGATGTTAATGCAAACACATCAAAATATGTTGATAAATTTTATTGTGAAAATTGTAACTTTAGATGTAGTAAGAAAGGTGATTACACTAGACATTTAACTACACGAAAACATTTGAAGCTAACAACAGGTAATTCAAATGCTAATTCAAATGCTAATTCAAATGCTAATTCAAATGCTAATTCAAATGCTAATTCAAATGCTAATTCAAATGCTAATTCAAATGCTAATGTGTGTGTAACTGATAAGCTTACGTGTGCGTGTGGAACGACATTTTCTCATAGATCTAGTTTATCTAGACATAAAAGGACATGTAAAACACATTTAAATACAATTGAAGTAAAAAATGCAGATGTACCTGCAGCATATTCTGTCGATGTGGTGGCTCTCTGTGTTAAATTGACAGAAGATAACCAAGCACTTACTAAAAAGGTGATAGAGTTGGCAGAAAAACCAAATGTTGTTAATCATACCAAAAATGTCAAAAATGTGTTTAACTTAAATGTGTTTTTAAATGAGAATTGTAAGGATGCCCTGAATTTAACAGATTTTGTCAAAAATCTTCAATTACAATTAGAAGATTTAGAAAATATGGGCAAATTGGGATATGTTGATGGTATGTCAAATATCATTATAAAAGGTTTAGAGGAGCTAGATGTAGAAAAAAGACCTATACATTGTACGGATGTACGAAGAGATGTATTATACATAAAGGAAAATGATACATGGGATAAAGATTCAAGTGTAAATACTAAAAAAATATCCAGTGCGATGGAAGATATAAAGAAAATGAATGTTAAGCAGATGCAAGAATGGGTTGAAAAATATCCAGCCGCTAAAACAGGTGGTAGCCAAAAATGTGATGAGTATCATCAAATAGTTTCAAACCTATTTGGATGTAGTGATCCGGAAAAAAATACCAAGAAAATTATAAAAAACTTAGCAAAACATACGTCGTTAAAGGATGCCAAAGATATAAAAACATAATTTGTTCCGTTTTAAATTATCATTTTTCATTTTATTATATAGTATTATACTAATAAAATGAAAAGTATAATCCGTCGTCGCAATAAAACGACTCATAAAAAGAGGGCAATAAAGCGAACAAATAAATATAGAAGAATGAGAAGTAGAAGAATGAGAAGTAGAAGAATGAGAAGTAGAAAAAATAGAAGAATTCGCAAGAAAAAATATAAGGGAGGAAATAATGATGTATGTTGTATATGCGATAAAGAAACAGACAGCATTTTAACACCGATTAGTTGTGAGAGACGACCAATAATAGGTGCTAAGACACATATAATATGTGGCGATTGTTGGTGGCCGTTTGCCGGTGAAAATACTGACCATGCTTGTCCTGGTTGTAAAAAAGGTATACCACTAACAAATAGAAAAAATTCAAACAAAAAAGAAACAGGTCCCCCCGAAGTAATAGATTTGAGTAAATAGTCGGATTTTTTTATAATATTATAAAATTAATATTATAAAAAATATATTAATTATTATCACCATCAGTATACTCTCTATATGATTCACTATCATCCTCAATAATAGGGTTTTGCTTGAAACAACCACAAATATAATGATACCATTTTTTTGGTTTTTTTGGAGGGTCATTTATTTCTTCTAGTACAGACCTCATTCTGTTTTTACCATACGACCAGTTTTGCCAACCATCCATTTTTATAATAATAATAATAAAAAATATAACAAATTATTAATTTACCAATAGTTCAAGTTTGTCAATTGGTATTTCTGGTAAATCGACATGTGATTCCCAGAAATATTTACAATACGCATATTTAAATTCGAAATTTTCAGGATACCATTCATCTATGTATGGATGTAGCTTATTTAAAACGTCTTTTTCTATTAAATTGTGTGATGTTTTTGGTAAAACGTAGGCGAGTTGTGTTTTAGCAGTTACTGGATTGGGCAATTTTTTTTTAATAAAATCTGTGTCAAAATAAGGAATAAATTTAATTAAATCTTCGAGTAGTGGTGCATAGTTATAATTATATTTCCACCTCCAATCGTGACATCCCGAACTATAATATTTAAATGTCCATTCTAATGCTTCCATATAATTTTGACATACTTGCTGTTTTCTAGTATCATCTATTTTCATATTAAATAGTGTTTTATAATAACGTTCTTGCCACCCAACTTCAAACGGGTTAATAAATTTTTCATATATTCTATCGAATGATGGAATAGAATTAAATTTGTTTTCTTTCTCCTCGGGCGTATTTGTTGGTAAAAACCGTTTTTCTCCTTTATCTCGCTTTATATGCTCGTGTTTTAAATAATTTTCTTCACTTTCTGCTAATTTTTGAATAATTTTTCTGACATTTTTCCAATATATTTTTGTACCATCAGTTAAATTTTCGTCGGTGTCTCCGAATGTATTTCGATAAACATCTAATAATATATTAATACCGTTGGTTCTAATATTAATAGATGGGAAATGTGGCATAAAATCATTTCCAAGAAAGAAACATAAAAATATATAATCATAAATTCTTCTTTTATGTAATTCGCCGGTGACCTCTTTACCGTTATTCATATCTAATATAATTTGATTAGTGAGTAGCGGTATATCAATCATATATAGTTTATTAGGATTTAATGATGAGTCGAGTGATTTTATAAATTCAGGGGTTTCTCTGAAAAGATATATTTGATTTGTAATTGGTAAATGATTAATACTTAACATAATAAGGTCTGCATCTAAACCGTATATAATTGTATTCAACCCAACATGCATATTAGGATTAACCCGAATATATTCAAAAATTTTGTGTTCTCCTTCTCCTGGAGTAAAAAAATTCACAATTATGTTATTATTATTTTTAAATTCACTTGTAATTGCAGTACCTAATTGATTCATAAAATCTGTACCTGGTGTGATAGCATTAGTGTTCCACGAATTATTAGGTTTATTTTTAAGGTTAGCATTTATTTCATTTAAAAATTGACTTCTAGTACGGCGTGTACGTTGTTGTTCAAGTTTAGCAACAGGAGCAACCCCATCAAATGCAAGAATAATATTTCTGGTTGGCTTTATTTTAGTAATATAATGTCTTATTTTAGAAATAACCGCAGATATAATATTGTTATGCACATTATCAATTTTATCTTCTAATGAATAAAAGGCATCATAAATAATAGAATTGCAATCCATGTATAAATTATGAACTTCATCTAAGCTTTCGATAACTTTTATTATTTTTTTATGATTTTTTATGATGTATGAAAAGTAAGCAGGAATACCCATATATATATTATTTTGTATTGTTTTTAATACATTTTTGTAAATGGATAAAATCATAAAAATATTTTAGATATCTATATTATGAGTCAGTTGAATAATGTATCAGACAACAAATCACAATTATATGATACAATTATTCAAAAGGTTATCTTTTATGAAGACGTAATTAAAAGGACATATATTTCCTTAGTCGAATATAAAAGGTTACATATAATATGTTCCAACGAAATCAACTATAGTATAAATGAATTAAACGGAATAATGGACGAATTACGATTAGTAGAGTGTCATATAAAGGATAAAACGATGGACGTCGACGATTTAATAAATGATTTGCAAATATTGAATAATAAGTTATCCGGTGTAATTAAAATGTATGGTACAAATAGTTTAGAACATTTAATATGTATTTGTTTTGGAAATGAGTATTGTGATAAAAATATACAGACTGAAACCGATAAATCTAAATATGAGATATTATTAAATTATACCCATCCATTAAGCTATAAAATTATAAACGAAAAGGATAAAGGTGAATCTTCTGTAGATAATCCAATATTGGAAGATGTTTATAATTCGGTACATAAAGACAATTTTTTTTGTTATCATAACCGAAGTGATAGTGATAACTCTAACATTAAACTAAATACGTTAAAGGTTGTTATAAAAAACAAAGAAGATAAAATGTCGTTAGTAGTAACCGTAATAGTCGACAGTATGATGATAGAATATTTATTAACGAATCAATATATGTATGATATATATTATGGAATAAAGGATAATTTACCAAAAGAAGGGGAATTAAGTACAGATTTATTTGATGTTTTTTATAAATCATTATCTTTACGGGAATTATTAATAAATAGTAAGGACGATATATTTGAATTGTATAGGAGTCAATTAAATGCAATGAAAATAATTAGAAATAGACCTTTATCCAAAATCATAAGTGAATTTATAAAAAGTGATTTAGTTGGTAAAAGGAAAACACTAATACATCTATTATTGGACAAAACAGATACAGAATTTCAATATATGGCATATTTATTATATGATACAATATCAACTGATGATAAAAATAAACCAGATACACGTGAGCAGATATTATTATTTGATAGTTTACCTTGGAATATAAAAGTAAATTTTAAATGTGCTATGAAACAAACAGTAGAATATACTCATAATTTATTAAATGCTGACGGAATTAATAAAGTACCTATGGAACAACGAATATGTTTATTAAAAGTAAATGATTCAGTTAAAGAAAAAGCGATGGTGAAATTAAAAGAAATAAAGTCAAAATCAGACGACTCAACCTCAAAAGCGAGACAATGGTTAGACGGGCTTTTAAAAATACCATTTCAGATTCATAAAAAAGAACAAATATTTGATGTAATGAAGAGTAATACAGTTATTTTTAATAAGTTTTTGGAAAAAAATAGTGCCTTATTAATAAATTATAATATAGATCACACAGTTTGTAATAATATTCAGATCCAATTAATAACCAAAAAATTATTTGATAAAATAGGAATGGGAACCTATAAAATTCAAATTGAAAGAATAATGGAGAAAGTGTTAAAAATGACAAAGGTGAAATTTGATAAGATGATCACGTATTTAGTAAATATGTCAGAAATAATAGATAAAACCGATATCGATAAGCACCTCAATTTTAAAAAACTAGATTGTAAAAAGGATGGTTTTTCTAAGTTGTTAACTGTTTATTCTGAAACAGCGTTACTATCCGAATTAATAACGTATCTTGATATACTAAAGTGTGATGATATGATAATATACAATAATTTAAACAGTATTATGATGAGTTCATCAAAAGTGAATAAATATATGCATGACTGTAAAGAAGAATTAGATAGTAGTGTGTATGGACATACAGATGCAAAGCGGCAAATAGAAAGGATTGTTGGTCAATGGATTAACGGAAAAGATAGTGGTTATTGTTTAGGATTTGAAGGCCCTATGGGCGTAGGTAAAACATCACTTGCTAAGAAAGGATTGGCAAATTGTTTAAAAGATGAGAATGGTGTTTCCAGACCTTTTTCGTTTATTGCGATAGGTGGTACAAGTAATGGAAGTACGTTAGAGGGTCATAATTATACATACGTTGGTTCTCAGTGGGGGAAAATAGTTGATATATTGATGGATACAAAATGTATGAACCCCATTATATTTATAGATGAGATAGATAAAGTAAGTAGAACAGAAAGCGGAAAGGAAATAATAAGTTTATTAACTCATTTAATAGACCCTACGCAGAATGATGTAATTCAAGACAAATATTTTTCTGGTATAGATTTAGATTTATCAAAGGTATTGTTTGTTTTTTCGTATAATGATGCTAGCTTAGTGGATAAAATTTTATTAGATAGAATACATAGAATTAAGTTTGACCATTTAAATTTGGATGATAAATTAGTAATTTGTAATAAATACATACTTCCCGAATTATACGAAAGGGTAGGTCAGAATGGGAATATTCATTTTTCCGACGAAATATTAGAATATATAATAGAAGAATATACATGTGAATCGGGTGTTAGAAAATTGAAAGAATTATTATTTGAAATAATTGGCGAAGTAAATTTAGATATATTAAGCAACGATTTATCTGATATGGAATTTCCAGTAAATATGACAAAGGACGTGATTACAAGCCGATATTTGAAAAATAGAAATTGTTTAAAGGACACTAAAATACATAATGAATGTAAAGTTGGTATTATCAATGGGTTATGGGCGAATGCAGTAGGTAAAGGAGGTATAATTCAAGTAGAGTCTGCTTTTGTCCCGACTCCTGGGTTTTTAGACTTAAAGCTAACTGGTCAGCAAGGAAGTGTAATGAAAGAGAGTATGGAGGTTGCCAAATCTTTAGCATGGAAATTGACAAGTCAAGAGAGACAAGAGCTATTGGTAAAAGAGTTTGAAAGGGTTAAAACAAAAGGAGTTCATATTCATTGTCCTGAAGGTGCTACCCCAAAGGATGGGCCATCCGCCGGAACCGCAATAACAACCTGTTTGTATAGTTTATTAAACAATCTCAAAATAAAAAACAATATAGCAATAACAGGAGAAATAAATATGCAAGGGGGTGTAACCGCAATTGGCGGACTAGATTTAAAGATTATAGGTGGTATAAAAGCCGGAGTAAAGACATTTTTGTACCCTAGTGAGAATGAATCCGATTTCAAAAAGTTTTATGAAAAATATGGGGAAAAGGATTTCGTAAAGGATATCGAATTTAAGCCAATTAGTACAATAGACGAAGCTTTATTGTATTCGTTGGAAAATACGAAGTAATTATAATATTGCTATTTAATATAGAATATGGCTATGGAATTTAATATAGAAAACTTTGTTGAGTTTATAGCAGCAATATCCTCGTTATTTATAGGATCTTTTTTTATACTTATCTCAATATTTAACCAAGATATAAAAGCTTTTATTTATTTAGCAGGTGTATTTTTTACATATATAATTTCAGGATTAGTATTTAGCCCGTTTTTAAAAGGGCTTGCTCCGGATATTACAGACCGATCTTTTATTTGTGATATTGTAAAATTTCCCATGGCAGATACTGCAAGTGAACCAGCTTTAAATTCATTATTTTTAGGATTTACAGCATCATATTTAGCAACTCCTATGTTGTTATATGATCAACTTAATTATCCCCTGATGATGTTCTTTATATTTTTATTATTCTTTGACGGGTTTTATAGAGCAAAATATAATTGTAATTCTATGTTAGGTATATTAATAGGTGCATTAATAGGTGTTGCTGGAGGTATTGGGTGGTTTTATTTGCTTTATGCACAGGGATATGAAAGTTCACTGTATTTTGGTGAAACTATGAGCAATAATGCTGTATGTACGAGACCGTCTTCACAGAAGTTTAGATGTGATGTATATAAAAATGGTCAATTAGTTACCTAAATATTAATTAATAACATAATATATTTTTTATTAATTAATTGTCAAACCGGGAAAGATTTCTTCTCATAAATACTAACAATTGGTCTAAAAAAATTTTACGGTTGTGATTTTCAGACATGAATGTAAAGTTGCCTTTAGTTGAACTATTAAATGTCCGGAAAAAGTTATTCAATACGGTATGAAATTTTAGATCTTTATATTGATCTAGCACCTCTAAATCAAATGTTTTTTTTTTGAGTTTTGTATTAACGTTATTATGGAAAATATAAAATACTTGTTTTAGATCATTTGGTGTTCGTATATTACTAAAGTTCACAGTATTTATAAATATACTTGCGTGATAACTACATTCAGGGCATGGTAGTCGCATGCATATCCCTTTTATATAGTTCAGTAATTCACCTCTTATGTGTTCAAATTCGGATTCTTTTATTTTGGCAGGAATACTATGAAATAGAGTCCACGTTGCATGAGTCCATTCAGTCATAAAATATATAAAGACATTTATTTATATTAATTTACTAATGGGGGATTTATGTGAAAAGAATGACTTTTTTAAAATGTTAAATAATGATAGTGATAGTGATAGCGATGACGGTGTAAACGGTATAATAGATAGATGTTTAATATCTAGACAAGAATTAAATGAACATAAAATATCATTACCATGCAATCATTCATTTAATTATATACCATTATATACGGAAATTGTTAATCAAAAAAAAAGGGTTAATCTAACTGAAACAGTTAGATTAAGGTATAACCAGATAAAATGCCCCTATTGTAGAACAATTCATAATTATTTAATACCATATATAAAAATGGAAGGGGTGAGTTGTATACATGGTGTAAATACACCACGCAAATATGTATATTATGAAAATACATGTGAATATATATATAAACGAGGGACAAATAAGGGGAAGCGATGTAGTATACGATGTAGCAGCGAATATTGTAATTCTCATTTAAAGCATACGAATAATGAAACTGTGGGCAATACAAATATAAAGAAGAAAAAGGTGTCCGAGAATGAAATCGTATCGTCTACTAATATCTGCAGTTATGTTTTTAAAAGAGGCACCCGAAAGGGTGAAGTATGTGGCAAAGCACCAACCGAAAATGTAGAGAATAGCCCGTGTAATTATTGCAAACTGCACAATAAATAAATAATTAGCTATAGGATCCTACGACAGTTCCGTTACTAGTAGTATGGTAGTGGTGTTTTTTATCAATAATTGTATTATAAATTGGACGACCTGACCCATAAAAAAGATGTTTTTGTTTTTCGATCCATATTTTATGTTTCTTTACATGTTCAGGTTCGGCCACTTCTGTTGGTATAGATCTAACTAGTTTAGGTTTATCTATATTATCGGTGATCATATATATATGTTATTTATTATCTTTAATAATTAGATATTAAAAATATATATTGTATTATTATAATATGGAGACCAAAGAACAATTAGTAAATACAATAAAAGAGTGGGTTGATATTGATAATAAAATGCGTGCCGTAGCAAAAGAACAAAAACAGTTGAGGGAAAGTAAAAAAGAGGCTACTAAAGCTCTAGTAGATGTTATGAGGAACAACGAAATAGACTGTTTTGATTTAAAAGATGGACAATTAGTTTATTCACAAACGAAAACGAAAGCACCTTTGAATAAGAAAAATTTGGCATCGATACTATTAAGTTATTTTGGTGAAAAAAAGATGGAACAGGTAGAGGATTTAACAAAACATCTTTTAGAAAATAGAGAAGAGAAAATTCGTGAAAATGTTCGTAGGAAAATAGATAAGAAATAAATAGATTTGTTTATAAATAATTTATTATTAATAATTTATTTATAAAAATTGATTAGTTTTATATATTAAATTTAGAATCTATATATATAAAATGTCGCCTATTATTTTATCGATAGAAGGTAATATTGGTTCGGGCAAATCAACAATATTAAAGTTGTTAGAAGAAAACAATAGTTATAATGACATATTGTTTTTAAAAGAACCAGTAGATAAATGGTCTAATGTTAAAGATAATAGTGATATTACAATATTAGAACATTTTTATAAAGATCCTAGTAAATATGCGTTTATGTTTCAAATAATGGCATTTGCGACTCGAATGCAAATCTTAAAGGACACTATTGCCGAAAATCCTAATATTAAAGTAATCATTTGTGAACGATCTATATTAGCAGACAAAGAAGTATTTGCGAATATGTTATATAATGACGGTTTAATCGATCAGATGGGTATAACAATTTATAACACGATGGCGAACAATTATTTTAAAGATTATCCTTTGAATGGTATAATTTATATTGATGCAGACCCTGATGTATGTACTAACAGAATAAAGAAGAGGAATAGAGATGGCGAAGATAATATTAGTGTAGAATATTTACAACGATGTAAGGAGTATCATGATAATTGGTTATTAAAATATAGAAATTATTCAAGTGTTCCTGAAATTCAAGATGAAACATCAATATTGCATATAAGGACGAATGAGAATTCTAGTTTTAATAATTCTAATACAGATATATCCAAGGTTTGGTTATCCCAAATTCAAGGTTATATATGTTCATTCTTGTAAGCATTTCAGTCTATATAATCTATAATATATATATTATATAGGGAAATTTTTTACTTAAAATAAACGTTTTCAGTAATGATATAGTTGTTTCTGTCATCTTTATTATTTTCACATTGTGATCTTATATTACCGTAACACCCACCACATTGACCATTTAAACGAGATCTTCTACCATCATGTTTTTTATGTTGCCTAGTAGTAAGTGAAACGTCATCTACGTAGCTATGATGACAAGATTTTTTCAGTGTTTGCGTGACATTTAATTTATTATAATGAAAAAAACTTGAACAAACATAATCATCGTGAAACCACGTTTCTTTTCCTTCTGGTTGAATAGATAACATCTTATCTTTCCAATTTATAAGTTTATCAAACCATGTTCCTTTTATATTATATCCATCAGCACCATACGCTAATTTAAAATTTTTATTTTTTTCAGTAATTTCTAGATGTCCTGTATATACAGTTTCGTTGTTTTCACGTATTAATGTATTAAATCGATCAATAAAATAGTCGTAATATGTTCGGTCATCATCACATACGATAAGATGGGTGTTATGTAAGTTATCTTTTTCGATTTCCTTTAATCTGTGAATAGGTACAATAAATTTAGTTGCTGGGCCATGATCAATATCAGATTCGATAAATTCAAATATTGAATGTTCTTTGAATTGGTCAAACATACTTGTATCAAATTTTCTATCTGGGAAACGAGTATAGTTTTTACAATATGTAACAAATACTTTTTCTGGTAATTTAGATTGGTTTAAGAATGAGTTTAAACATTTTTCAAAATTGTCTTCTCTTCCGGGTAAACATGTAATACCAACGTATATTTTAAGTGGTTCGTCCTTATTTTGCGAAGCCATAAAATAATACAATATTTTAATTGATTATATTTATCGTATTATATTATGAATAAAATTGATTAATTGTGTAAAACACTATTATATAATATATTATTAATAGACATGACTAGGTATATATCTCAAAAAGGAGAGGATGGTTTTGGACATCAATTATTGGGAATGATGTCAATAATAAGTTTATGCTCCACAGATATGATATATGTTCCATATTTGCATGATGGTAAATTTGAACATGTGTCAGGTGAAGAAAAACTATTATTAAAAACTTATATGATAAAGTTTTATCAAATGTTGGGATTTGAAATTCCTTGTGATTTTAGTCAATTTCCGCCTAAAAGAGTTGTATCCAGAAATAGAAATAATTTTAATTATGATGTAACCGATGATTTGGACTGGCCAAATCATACACATGTATTCGACAACGCATGGAGCGTACCAGGTATAGGCAAAAAGGTGTTTGGATATGAATTTTATAAGAGTTTAACGAACGAACATTTGTTAAAAAGTGATTTTAATAGTGATTATACAAATATTGTAATACATTTACGAGGCGGAGATGGTGATACACGACATTTTGGAACAAGACAGAATATGTCAATATTAAATAAGATTATAAGAAAGTTAAAAGAGAATTATGTTAAATGTAAGTTTAATTTTCATACAAATAATGAAACAATAAATGATAGTTTGTTAGTAGATATACCTATTGATAGGTATCAAATATTTGGTAAGAATACACCTGTATTATTCTCATTTTCACATATGATAAATGCGGATGTATTAATCGTAGGTGATAGTTCATTATCTATAGCTGCAAGTTATGTTAATAAGGGAGTTGTATTAGTCCCCGATAAATTAACGTGTGCAGAAGGAAAGGATATTGACATTCATCCTTTAAATGGAATTGAAAATGCGATAAGTTTTAAAAATTATTTGTCATCATAGTTTATGCTGTATGATATTATTCATAATATAATTTATTATGCTTTTTTTAGTATAATATCTGTAATATGTGTATTTTATCTAACTGGTTTAATAATAAATTTTATAATTTATTATAATTTAATAAAGCTAAGCTGTATTATATACGCTGATAGATGTGTGCGAAATTTTATTCACAAATATAAGAATTATTATTTAGATATTACTATGATATCAGGTGATGTAATAAAAATGGTTAAATTACTAGATACTAATTATGAAGGTAATACGACCGGAATATTAGAATATATTGATAGTACAGGAGATAAAGGAGCAATATTAAGAGGTAAATTAAGAAACCTACAAATATCTGATATACATATTGATAATAATAACTGGAAACAGATACAAAATAAATTAAGATTACCATATGATATGATATGGTATATATCCAAATTTGTAGCCAATAACGATTATATTTGCGATAAATTAGAACGCTCAGATGATATAAAGTATTACAATAGTATATGAATGAACTACTCAAAATAATATTTGGTGGAATAATATTACTTTTATTAAATCTATTGGTATTAAAGGTTTTTCCTAGCCTAAATATGAATTTTAATGGCCTTGATATGTATATATTATATTTGAATGTCATATTTGCTTTATATATTATATTACCGAGCGAGGTAGGTGGAATATTCAAGGATTTAGGGAAATAATATTTATTAACAAAAGAAGTTAAAAATAAAATACTGATATATATTGGGCGATAAGCTCTCCAAATTATCTTTAAAATAATTAAATTTTTATTATTACTACAGGCTTTGCCATTATTTAAGCTATTATAGCATTTTACTGAGGCACCTTTTAATCTTATATTTTTAATTGGGGAACGTCGATGATGTATGCTGTAATAACAAACTATTATAGGGGGTGTCACTTGTATATATGACGAGTTTTAAACTCAACTATAAATTATTATATTTTATGTGTTTTTATTATTTATAACTCATAAAATGACTTAAATAGATAACTATAGTTTATAATGGGTGTCTACGTAACCTTTAAGCGTACAATATGATACTAGCAGTGTTTATATACGCAGTATTATAAATCGAACATCCGGAATATGTTAAACTGGGGTTTGTATAATAGTTTCATTGTTAAAATTCAAAAACTTATTTTTTTATATTATTATAGAAATAATATAAAAAATTGATTTAGTATTATCTATGTGTATATATTTAAAGATATGGAAAAGCGTGTAGAAGTAAAAGTTTCTAATTATACAAATAGATTTAAGGATGATGTTAAGAATAAGATGTCAGAATTAGGGTTATTGAGTATGGATAATACAGATAGTAGCGCCTCACATTTGCTTCGTTATATATTTGATTATCAAAGTTTGGATTGGAATAAGGATGATTTTACCAGAAGAAAGCGAGTAAAGAATAGTGTTCCTGCGATTGATAGATGTATGGCAAAGCGTGCTAATGGTGAACAATGTACTAGAAGAAGAAAGGAAGAATGTCAATATTGTGGAACACATTCCAAAGGAGTTCCGCATGGTGAATATGAAGTTAATTCTAATGAATTAAATGCAAATAAGATTGTGGAATTAATAGTACATGATATAAATGGAATAATGTATTATGTGGATAGTAATAATAATGTGTATAATCAATCCCATGTATTGAGTGAAAAGAATAATCCAGAGTGTATTGGAACCAGAATAGAGAACTCTGATGGTACATATCAAGTGAAATTTAATTAGATATTATAATTATTGACTAAATAAATAAAATTGATTAGTTTTGTTATTTTTATATCAAATTAACAAAACTAATAATATGGAACAAGAACAGCGGGTTTTCCCCTTCCTTCACGACCAAGACAATCGTATTCGAAAATTGTATTATGATGTAAATATTCATATCATTTTCAATAGAACGAAATTGCAAAATGTTAAAAACAAATTTTATAGATATGTGAATTATATAACAAAATATAAGAAAAATGTTATACAACCAGCATTATTAGAATTAGAAAAAATACATGATGAGGCATATGAAAATTGGCAACGAGCAAAAAGAATATCACTCATACATAATCCTACTCCTGAAAATGAGGAAAAACGGAAGGCATTAGTTCCAATATTTCGTAAAGCACAAGAAGAATATGAAGAAATTAAATGCGAAGAACGCCTTTATGACGACGTTATATATGCGATTCAATATAAATTAACAGAAATAAAAAAACAACAACATAATGTTTACAAACATTATAGAAAATGTGCTCATTGTGCAAAAATGAATATGGTTACAATATCCGGTTGTAAATCAAAGCATAAATTATGTCCTGAATGCATTTGTGATAAAACGGAATGTCCTGTATGTGAAGAAGATTTGGGTTTACAACATTGTTATATTTGTTATGAATATAAAAAGGAAATAGTAGAAACAGGTTGCGAAAATAAACACCAAACCTGTAAAGAATGTTTGGATAAAATAATAAGAAAGATCAATGCTTTCGAGCGAGTCGTGTGTCCGTTTTGTCGTGGTTATTGTAGTTATGGTAGTAAAGAACCAGTAGATCCACATCCAGCTTCATATTATCTGATGGAGAATG
>JGI20160J14292_10002194_pt1 | contig 15842 bp, 20 predicted proteins | sample COG_10_FD_14292 | JGI IMG/M metagenome (IMG submission 14292) | reverse complement strand
TCTAAGTAGGAGCGTGTAAAATGGCACAAACTAGAAGAACATTGTTCCTCAAGCGTCGCATGCGCAACCGGAACAAAATTAAGAAAATGGCAAATGGTCGCCCACGTCTTTGTGTGCACCGTTCGTCAAAAAACATCAGCGTGCAATTGATCGATGATGTGAATGGCGTAACAATTGCTTCAGCATCTTCTCTAGAGAAAGCGTTGGGTGTGGTTGGTAAAAATAATGTTGATGCATCAGCTAAAGTGGGTACTGCAATTGCAGAACGTGCAAAAAAAGCTGGTGTAGAAGTATGTTATTTTGACCGTGGCGGTTTTATCTACCATGGTAAAGTAAAAGCATTAGCTGACGCGGCTCGCGAAGGTGGTTTGCAATTCTAAAATTGTAGGTGGGCTACTGCCCACCTCGATGATCCGGGAGTTTCACTCACTGGGATTGATATTAATAAGGGCTTTGCCCAAATTCAGGAGGCCAAAATGGCTAGAGAAGATAACCGTAAAGGTCGCGATCGCGACGAAGCACCAGAATTTCAGGATCGTTTAGTTGCGATTAATCGTGTTTCAAAAACCGTAAAAGGTGGTAAGCGATTTGGTTTTGCTGCTCTTGTAGTAGTTGGGGACAAAAAGGTAGAGTTGGATACGGTAAGGGTAAAGCAAAAGAAGTACCTGAAGCTATACGCAAAGCTACAGAACAAGCAAAGCGCCAGATGATAAGAGTGCCTTTACGTGAAGGCCGTACTTTACATCATGATGTAAATGGTCGCCATGGTGCAGGTAAAGTTGTTATGAGAACAGCTCCACAAGGTACTGGTATTATTGCTGGTGGTCCGATGCGTGCTGTTTTTGAAATGCTTGGCGTGCAGGATGTTGTCGCAAAGTCAATAGGTTCACAAAACCCTTATAACATGATTCGTGCGACTATAGATGGTTTAGGTAAAGAAGGATCACCAAGATCCGTTGCTCAAAGACGTGGTAAAAAAGTTTCTGAAATTCTACCAAAAGAGGAGGCTTAAGTTATGGCTAAAACTATTGTAGTAAAACAAATAGGTTCACCTATCCGTCGCCCTAAAGACCAACGTGATACATTAATTGGTCTAGGTCTTAATAAAATGCACAAGACACGTGAATTAGAAGATACTCCATCTATACGAGGTATGGTTCGTAAGGTATCGCACATGGTAGAGATAATTGAAGAAAAAGGCTAAACTTAGCTTTGATATTTGAGATAATGCGCCCTGTACGATTGTATGGGGCGTTTTTTTAAGGTTAAATTTATACTAGGTTAAGAATATAAACGAANATCTTTATTAAATTAATAAATAATGAATAAGTTAAATTATGATACGACATGTAGTTTTTTTTAGCGCAACTAATCCAGAAGATATTAGTGCTATATTTGATGGTTTGTCGATACTGGCAGACATTCCACATGCATTGCTATTTGAAGTCAGGCGTAACTTGAAGGTTGATAAGATAAATGGAAAAGACCCTGATTTTATTGTTTATGCAGAATTTGCTGACCAAGAAGCTTTAGATGCATACAAAGCTCACCCTCTTTATGAGAAATCTATATCAATTGTTCGTCCTTTGAGAGACATAAGAATAGCAGCAGATTTTCTTGGCTGAAACGCATTTTTTAATTTTACTACATAACAACTTGGATCATCTTGCATAAATTAAATCAACGAGTTATACGCTCACGTGATGATCAATTGGATCATAGAATCAATTAATGCCGTGTTTGTCCTTTATCGCTAATCGGGGGCAATTCCGGCCTAAGGAGATAGCGATATGAAACTGAATCAACTTTCAGACAACCCAGGTGCAACTAAACGACGAAAACGCATTGGCCGCGGACCAGGATCTGGTACAGGTAAAATGGGTGGACGAGGCATCAAAGGTCAAAAATCACGTTCCGGTGTAGCAATAAATGGTTATGAGGGTGGTCAAATGCCATTATACATGCGTTTACCAAAGCGTGGATTTAACAATATTAATGCAAAAACATACGCAGTTGTAAATCTAGGGCTAATCCAAAAATTTATTGACGCAAAAAAAATAGACGCAAAAAAACCAATTACTGAACAATCTCTTGTAGAGAGTGGATTAGTTCGTCGAATTAAAGACGGTGTGCGTATTTTAGCTAAAGGTGATCTTACTTCAAAATTAGATATTACTGTTACGGGTGCTTCAGCCTCGGCAATTGAAGCAGTTGCAAAGGCTGGTGGCGCACTTAATGTCACAAAGGCGGCAAAAGTAACTGAATAGGGTTGTGAGTCGCAAAATCTCGGCTTACAAAAATACTAAAGTTTTTAGCGCCGCGGTCTGGAAACGGATTTCGCGGCGTTTTTATTCGAAAGGGTCTTAAGCATGGCATCAGCCGCTGAACAAATGGCATCAAATATCTCTTGGGGCGCCTTTGGCAAAGCCAAAGAACTTCAAAGCCGTATCATTTTTGCTCTAGGTATGCTGATCGTATACCGTTTAGGTACATTCATACCTGTACCAGGTATTGATGCAGTTGCTCTCAAAGCTTTTGTTGAAACCGCTCAGCAGGGTATAGGTGGAATACTTAACATGTTTACTGGTGGTGCTGTCAGTAGAATGGCAATATTCGCACTTGGTATAATGCCATATATTTCTGCGTCAATTATTGTGCAGTTGTTAACTGCAATGGTACCATCTTTAGAACAACTTAAAAAAGAAGGTGAGCAAGGTCGAAAAAAGATTAATCAATACACACGTTATGGTACTGTGGCGCTTGCAATTTTCCAAGCTTATGGCCTTTCAGCTGGTTTGCAGGCAGGTGATTTAGCTACAAATCCTGGTTTCTTATCCTTTCAATTACCATGCATAATTACTCTAGTTGGTGGAACGATGTTCCTCATGTGGATTGGTGAGCAGATTACTGCTCGTGGAATTGGTAATGGTATTTCATTGATAATTTTTGTTGGTATTGTTGCAGAGCTACCTGCAGCCCTTGCCCAGTTTTTTGTTCAAGGCCGTCAAGGAACTATATCTCCTGCAGTTATATTAGGTGTTATGGTTATGGTTGTAGTTGTAATTGCATTTGTAGTTTTCATGGAGCGTGCATTAAGAAAAGTCCATATTCAGTATCCAAAACGCCAAGTCGGTATGAAAGTATATGGTGGTGAAAGCAGCCACTTGCCAATTAAGTTGAACCCAGCAGGAGTAATTCCTCCGATATTTGCTTCTGCATTGCTTTTACTGCCTACTACAATTGCTACGTTTTCAAGCACACAGACATCTGGATTTATGAATACACTTCTGGCTTGGTTTGGGCCTGGTCAACCATTATATTTCGTATTCTTTGTTGTGATGATTGTATTTTTTAGTTATTTTTATACAGCAAACGTATCTTTCAAGACTGATGAAGTTGCTGATAATCTAAAGAAGCAAAATGGTTTTGTTCCTGGCATTCGCCCAGGTAAAAATACAGGTTTGTACTTAGATTATGTTGTAGCAAGAATTTTGGTGGTTGGATCTGCCTATTTAGTTGCAGTTTGTTTACTTCCAGAAGTATTAAGATCGCAGTTTGCAATTCCATTTTATTTTGGTGGAACTAGTTTGTTGATTGTTGTTTCAGTAACAATGGATACTATCCAACAAGTGCAATCCCATCTACTTGCTCATCAATATGAAGGGTTAATTGAACGCTCTAAATTAACAGGAAAAAATCGAGCAAAAGCTCGTAAGCGAAAAACTAAAACGTTAATTAGGAGATACTAAGTGAATATCATTTTAATTGGTCCTCCGGGAGCGGGTAAGGGTACTCAAGCAGCAACTTTGGTTGAAAATCGCAACATGATTCAATTGTCTACAGGTGATATGCTCAGAGCGGCACGTACATCAGGAACTGAATTAGGTAAAAAGGTTGCTGGTGTTATGGACCGAGGAGAGCTCGTTACGGACGAGATTGTTATTGGTTTGATAGAAGAACAATTAACTTCTAGCAATACAGCTGATGGTTTTATTTTTGATGGCTTCCCAAGAACTTTAGCGCAAGCTGATGCATTGAGTGATTTGTTGTCAAAAATAGGTCAAAAACTGGACACTGTAATCCAAATGACAGTAGATGATGAAGCCTTGGTTCGTAGAATTACTGGTCGATTTACATGTGGAGTATGTGGTCAAGGCTATCATGAAGAATTTAAAGCACCTATTATAAAAGGAAAATGTGATAGCTGTGGCGAAGTTGGTGCTTTTAAGAAGCGTGCTGATGATAATGAAGAAGCTTTAAAAACTCGCTTGATGGCATATTATAAAGATACTTCACCGCTAATTGGATATTATTATGCAAAGCAACAGCTTCAACAGGTTAATGGCTTGAATAGTATTGAAGAAGTTGGGGAAGACATATCAGAAGCAATCTCTTCAATTTGATAAATTATTCTTTGCTATAATAATCTCTACATAATCTTATTAATGATTTGAAATTAAACCAAGTTACATCATTTTATTATCAGTTATATTTGCTTGACGGGTAACTCTTTTTCGCCTAATTGACAGCTTTCTATGTTAACCATCTGATATTTTTTAATAAATGATTCGTTAATTTAGATATTATTGGTGTACAGCATAAAATGTTGTCCACTGTTGTGAAAACAGGTTCTGGAAAGACGGAACCGCAACTGTAAGGATATATAANTTGGCACGTATTGCTGGCGTTAATCTGCCGACCCATAAACGGGTCCCTATCGCACTAACCTACATTACAGGAATTGGCCCTGCATCTGCAGACAAAATCTGTGAAGGAACAAAAATTGATACGGCTCGTCGTATTAATGAACTCTCAGATGCTGAAGTATTATCAATTCGTGAATTTATTGATGCTAATTTTGAAGTTGAAGGTGATCTACGTAGAGAAGTTTCAATGAACATCAAAAGATTGATGGATTTGGGCTGCTACAGAGGTTTACGCCATCGTCGTGGGTTGCCTGTTCGTGGTCAACGTACAAGTACAAACGCACGTACTCGCAAAGGTCCTGCAAAGGCCATTGCTGGTAAGAAGAAATAAGGGGGTTCTGATCAATGGCACGTGAAGCACGTATGAAAAGAAAAGAACGCAAAAACATCACAGCTGGTGTTGCGCATATAAATTCTTCTTTTAATAACACAAAAATTCTTATCGCAGACGCACAAGGAAATGCAATTGCATGGTCTTCTGCTGGCACAATGGGTTTTAAGGGGTCTAGAAAATCTACACCTTATGCTGCCCAAATGGCTGCTGAAGATGCAGGAAAAAAAGCTCAAGAGCATGGTGTAAAAACTTTGGAAGTTGAAGTGCAGGGTCCTGGCTCAGGTCGGGAAAGTGCCCTTCGCGCTCTTGCTGCAATTGGATTAAACGTTACATCAATTCGTGACGTAACTCCAATGGCACACAATGGTTGTCGCCCACCAAAGCGTCGCCGCGTTTAATAATTTTTTGGTAGGCGTAAGTGCCTACCATTTTATAATTTTAACCTCGAGCGTTCGCTAGGCCGGAATCATCCCAGTGGACAAGAATGGAGGCCCTTATGATCCATAAAAATTGGCAAGAGCTAATAAAGCCAACACAATTAGAAATCAAACCAGGCGCAGACCCATTGCGTATGGCTACAGTTATTGCTGAGCCATTAGAGCGTGGATTTGGCCTTACTTTAGGAAACGCTTTACGTCGTGTGCTTTTATCTTCACTTCAAGGTTCTGCAATTACATCTGTACANATTGATAATGTNTTGCATGAATTCTCTTCTGTTGCAGGAGTACGTGAAGATGTAACNGATATGGTCTTGAACCTAAAAGGTGTTGCTATTGCAATGGAAGTTGAAGGTCCAAAGCGTGTTTCAATCTCAGCCAAAGGTCCTACAATTGTAACTGCCGGTGATATTGCTGAAACTGCTGGAATTGAAGTTTTAAATAAAGATCACATAATTTGCCACTTAGATGATGGGGCTTCCTTGTTCATGGAACTAACAGTTGATACTGGCAAAGGCTATGTAGCAGCAGACCAAAACCGTCCTGAAGATGCACCAATTGGTTTAATCCCAATTGATGCGCTGTATTCTCCTGTTTTGAAAGTTTCTTATGATGTTCAGCCGACACGTGAAGGTCAAGTTTTAGATTATGATCAACTAACTTTGAAAATTGAAACTGATGGCTCTGTTTCTGCTGAAGATGCAGTAGCATTTGCAGCGCGTATTTTGCAGGACCAATTAGCTACTTTTGTTAACTTTAATGAACCTGAAGCGGCTCAGCGTCAGGATGAAGAAGATGACTTAGAGTTTAATCCTTTACTGTTGAAGAAAGTGGATGAATTAGAGCTATCTGTACGTTCAGCGAATTGTTTAAAGAATGACAACATTGTTTACATTGGTGATCTAATACAAAAAACTGAAGCAGAAATGTTAAGAACACCAAACTTTGGTCGTAAATCGTTAAACGAAATTAAAGAAGTACTCACAGTAATGGGGCTACATCTTGGTATGGATATCGTTGATTGGCCACCAGAAAATATAGAAGAACTTGCTAAAAAGTTTGAAGATCAATTTTAATAAATATGGCTTCCTAAAAAAGGAAGCCAATAAATGCCCACAATAGTGGGGAATAGGATTAATTTTCAATTCTGGAATTAGTCCGGGCAATCCCGCCCCAAGGAGTGTGAGACCCATCGCAGGCTCGCCAGACAAAGTAAAATGAAGAAAAAGGAATATAATTATGCGTCACGCAAAAGGTTACCGTCGATTAAATCGTACGCACGAGCATAGAAAAGCTTTATTTGCCAACATGGCTGGATCATTAATCGAGCATGAACAGATAAAAACAACTTTGCCAAAAGCCAAAGAGCTTAGGCCGATTATGGAAAAAATGATCACATTAGCCAAACGTGGTGATTTACATGCTCGCAGACAAGCGGCTTCAAAACTTAAGCAAGATCAATATGTTGCAAAATTATTTGAAATTTTAGGTCCAAGATATAAAGATCGCCAAGGTGGTTACGTGAGAGTGTTAAAAGCTGGTTTCCGTTATGGAGACATGGCTCCAATGGCAATCATTGAATTTGTTGATCGTGACGTAAACGCAAAAGGTGCAGGCGATAAAGCACGACTTGAAGCTGAAGAAGCTTCTGAAAGCTAAATATAAAATAAAGAATTCTATAACGAGCCTTAATGGCTCGTTTTTTTTTGCATAGATTTAATATAAAATTTAACTTGTAATAAATTAACGCCTGTAATTCTGGTTTTAACAAGAAAATTACGAAATAATTATTTATATGAACTAATATTAAAACATTGTATAATTATTCAATGGCAGATTTATTTGATCAAGATTCAATACCGTCGCAGCATAAAGGAAATCGCCCTCTTGCTGACAGATGTAGACCAACAAAAATAATTGATGTTATTGGTCAACAAAAACTCATTGGCCCAGATGGATCGTTGTCCATTATGCTTGAGAGTGGTAGTTTACCTTCCATCATTTTTTGGGGGCCTCCAGGTGTAGGAAAAACGACTATAGCGCGTCTTTTAGCATCGGAAGTAAACATGCATTTTGTTCAAATAAGTGCAATATATTCTGGAGTTTCTGATTTAAAAAAACAGTTTGAAGCTGCTAAAATACGCCATTTAAATGGAGGAAGTACATTATTATTTGTTGATGAAATACATAGATTCAATAAATCTCAACAAGATGGTTTCCTCCCTTTTATCGAAAATGGAACAATTGTGCTTGTTGGTGCAACAACTGAAAACCCTTCTTTTGAACTAAATTCAGCTTTATTATCTAGAGCTCAAGTAATGCTTCTTGAACGTTTATCTTATAGTGATTTAGAGCTAATTGCTCAGCGTGCAGAAAAAGAAATGGCCAATTCATTGCCCCTTGATGGAGAGGCACGTGAGCTTTTGCTTGAAATGGCTGATGGTGATGGACGAAGTCTACTTAACTTAATTGAACAAATATTTAATTGGGGAAATGAAGTATTAAATAAAGAACAATTAAGTAGTAGATTGTCTAAGCGTGCGGCGCAGTACGATAAAAATGGAGATGCACATTACAATATCATTTCAGCGCTTCATAAATCTGTCAGAGGTTCTGATCCAGATGCTGCTTTGTATTGGCTAGCTAGGATGTTAGAGGGTGGAGAAGATCCACGATATTTAGCCAGACGCATTACAAGAATGGCTATCGAGGATATTGGATTGGCAGATATCAAAGCTCAAGATGTTTGTTTGCAGGCTTGGCAAACCTACGAAAGATTAGGATCTCCAGAAGGTGATCTAGCATTAGCGCAAGCAGTATTATATTTAGCTTTAGCACCAAAATCCAATGCATCATATAAAGCTTACAATAATGCCTTAACTGCGGCTAAAAAAACAGGCTCAAAAATGCCTCCAAAACACATATTAAATGCACCAACAAAATTAATGCGAGATATGTCATTTGGTAGTAACTATTTATATGATCATAATGAAGAGGATGGCTTTTCTGGGCAGAATTATTTTCCTGATGATATGCCGCGAGGGATTTATTACTTACCAGTTGAAAGAGGGGAAGAGCGCGAGTTTAAAAAGAGAATTGAGTTTTTTAGTAAATTACGAGCAAATAAAAACAAATCGACAAAATAATTTTAAGATGTATTAGGTGCATATGACCTATATTTATGTAGCACTAGGTGGGGCCCTTGGCGCTCTAATGAGATACTCATTAATGCTCAGCATTGCTTTTCCAATCGGCACGCTGGTTATTAATGTATTAGGTTCATTTCTTATGGGAATAGCTTACGTTTGGTTTTCATCTCGGCTAACTGGGCAATGGGGATTATTCTTTATGACTGGAATTTTAGGTGGCTTTACTACATTAAGTGCGTTTTCATTGGATGTAGTTCGTCTCTTTGAGGCGGAAAAATATCTTCATGCAGGAAGTTATATCTTAGCGTCAGTAATATTTTCCTTAATGGCGATATTTGTGGGAATGTTTTTAATGCGAGTAATAATTACATGAGTGGTGTTCAAATAATTGAAGTTGATGAAGATGGTCAAAATCAACGATTAGATCGTTTTTTAAGGCGTACGTTCCCTGAATTAGGTCAGGGTCGTATTGAAAAAATGTGTCGCAAGGGTGAGTGTCGTGTGAATGGAGGTCGTGTTAAAGCATCTACACGTTTATCCTTCGGGCAATCTGTTCGTGTTCCTCCTTTGCCAGACATAAAAGATATGCCACGAGATACTGCAACTGCCAAAATCACAAAAGCTGATGCTCAAATGATAAGAGCCTCTGTTTTGTACAAAGATGATTATATAATTGCGATAAATAAACCTGCTGGATTGGCTGTACAGGGTGGTTCTGGCCAAATGCGCCACGTCGATGGGTTATCTGCTGCTTTGAAATTTGATCTAGAGTAAACCTAAATTAGTACACCGATTGGATAAAGATACTTCTGGTGTATTATTGTTAGCTAGAACGGGTTTGGCAGCATCTGGTTTAACTAAGGCATTTCAATCGCGAGAAACGAGAAAGATATATTGGGCGGCTGTTGCTGGATGCCCACATCCAAAGGTTGGAACAATTAAATATGGCTTAATTAAAGCTAGTGGCCATGGACCAAATGGTTCTGGTGAGAAAATGCAGTGCATCCATCCTAATGAAGTAGCTGATATGTCTGATGCAAAGCATGCTACAACAGATTACTCAGTACTTGAGGATGTAGGGAAACGCGCTTCATGGGTAGCTTTGGTTCCCATAACAGGTCGAACACATCAATTACGAGCACATATGGCTGAACTAGGTAATCCTATTGTTGGAGATGGGAAATATGGCACAAATGCGCAAACAAATGAGGGAGATGGCTGGGGTGCTCAATTAGGTGGCGACATCAGTAGAAAAATGCATCTTCATGCAAGATCAATTACGTTCACTCATCCCATTACTAAAAAGGAAATTCATGTAACAGCAGAATTGCCGATCACATGGAAAAAACATGGGCAACATTTGGCTGGGAAGTTAAATATGCTCCAATTGATCCTTTTGAGGTTTATAAGTGACACCAAGTTTAAAGAAAAGATTTTGGAAGAACGCTCAGGTTGCAAGTGTGGGTAATGGGTTTGTCATTGAATTAGATGGGCAAGTAATAAGAACACCATCTAAAGCATTGCTTAAAGTTGAATCACACAAAATTGCGGAACAAATTGCATTTGAATGGATGGCACAAAAGGAAGTTGTAGATCCAGCTACGATGCCAAATACACGAATGGCGAATTCAGTAATAGACAAGATTATGGTAAATCGAGAAGCCGTTATTGAAATGCTGGCAGAATATGCTGGAAGTGATTTGCTATGCTATCGTGCTACCACACCACAAGGGTTAATAAATCACCAAAATGAGATTTGGAATCCTATATTAAACTGGTCAAAAAATAGCCTCTTAGCGCCAATGTTAACAACATCTGGAGTTATGCATATTAAGCAAAGTATTAAATCTATAAGTATATATCAGGATAAGTTAGAAGAAATGAATCCATACCAACTGGCAGGAATGCATGATTTGATTACAATAAGTGGTTCGTTTGTGATTTCGATGGCATTAATTTCGAATCAATTAAATGTTTCTGATGCATGGTATGCAGCAACTGTTGATGAAAGATGGCAAGAAAAACAGTGGGGTATTGATGATGAAGCTGCTGAAGCTCTTGAAACGAGACGCTTAGATTTTGAATTTGCTTATAAATTTTGGAAAAATGCCACTTGAATAAATTAATATAAGATATGCCTCTTATTTAGGTCATACTTATTTACTCATCAGCTTAAAATCAGCATTTTTTGGATATAGTTCTGATTAACGAAGATAATTTTTAAAGTTTTTATTAATTTTAACACCAAAATTGTATGAATATTATTCTAAATAATGAAACAGCATTCAATATATGTAAATATTACTTACCTATAATGAATGTGGTCGCTTTTTTTTTAATAAATATACTGAAAATACAGTTGACGATGCATACATATTTGCCGCAATATCAGTCAGGTTTTGGGTTAACTCCAATACTTTTATAAATAGNCCCAAATCTGGGTCTAACAAACGCTCTAATTATTAAAGAGCACACAGGATGAGGAAAAAGATGAAAAAATCTGCTTTTTTTGGCACAATAGCTGCCGCAACCTTTGCAGCTGGTTTTGCTGCTGCTGGTACACTTGAAGATGTTCAAGCTGCTGGCGAACTTAAATGTGGCGTATCAACTGGCCTTGCTGGTTTCGCTCTTGCTGACGCAAATGGTGTTTGGGGTGGTTTCGACGTTGCTGTATGTCGTGCTGTAGCCGCTGCTGTTTTAGGTGATGGCAATGCTGTTAAATTCGTTCCAACAACAGGTAAAACTCGTTTCACTGCACTAGCATCTGGTGAAGTTGATTTGTTGGCACGTAACACAACATGGACATTTAGCCGTGATGTTGATTTGAAATTTGAATTTGTAGGCGTTAACTACTACGACGGACAGGGCTTCATGGCTCCAAAAGCGTTGGGTGTTACTTCAGCTAAGGATCTAGATGGCGCAACTGTTTGTATCCAAACTGGTACAACAACAGAGCTTAACTTGGCAGATTTCTTCCGTTCAAATAACATTTCATACGAGCCAGTTCCAATTGAAACAAATGCTGAAGCACAAGCACAATACTTAGCTGGTGCATGTGATGTTTTCACAACTGATGCNTCTGGCTTAGCATCTACTCGTGCAACATTTGAAAATCCAGATGATCACGTTGTTTTACCAGAAATCGTATCTAAAGAACCATTGGGCCCACTAGTACGTCACGGTGACAACAACTGGGGTGATATCGCTCGTTGGACTTTAAACGCATTGATTACAGCTGAAGAATTAGGTGTAACATCTGCTAACGTTGCTGAGCATACAGCAAACGCTGGAAACAACCCAGAAGTTAACCGTCTACTAGGTACAGAAGGTGACTTGGGCGGAATGCTTGGTCTAGATAAGCAATGGGCTTCAAGAGCAATTGCTGAAAGCGGTAACTACGGTGAAATCTTTGAGAAAAATATCGGTGTAAATACTCCTATCGGTATCGCTCGTGGATTAAACGCTTCATGGACAAATGGCGGATTAATTTACTCTGCTCCGTTCCGTTAAGATATAATAATTGGGCGCTGTAAATATTGCAGCGCCCTTTTTTTTTTATCATTTTTTAGAAAATATAATCGCTTTTTGCCTTAAAGGTTATGGCAAAATGCAATTGCATTTAATTAAGGGGACAACAAGTAATGACTGCAATCCCAGATCCAAGTAAACAAGGGTTCAAGCTTAGCCAATTACTTTACGATACTCGTTATAGATCAATGACAATTCAGGTTGTAGCATTGATTGCTATTCTACTATTTTTTGGCTGGCTAATAAGTAATACTGCTGCAAATCTTGCTACTCTTGGAAAGCCAATTCAATTTAAGTTTCTTGGCGAACCATCAAACTATGATATTAATCAAAGACTTTTAGATTATACATCAAGAGATACTCACCTTCGTGCCGGCCTAATGGGCTTGATTAATACACTTGTATTAGCATTCATGGGTTGTGTGACCGCAACTATACTAGGTGTTGCAATAGGTGTGTTGAGATTATCTAAAAATTGGTTAGTTGCCAGAGTAATGACTTTATACATTGAAATGTTCCGTAACATTCCTGTTTTACTTTGGATCATTATTGTTTTTTCTATAATGATTGAAACAATGCCAAGACCTAATCAGTTTAGATCTGGAGAGGCAGCTATGAAGCTGTTTGATTCAGTAGCGATTACAAATCGAGGTGTTTATGTTCCAGAACCATTATTTAACGGTGGGCTAGGTGATATTTTCTTACTTGGAGAATCAAGTTTAAGATTTGGTATTAGTTTAGACTTAATTGCAATTTTGATTGTACTTTTTACAGGCTTATTCATATCGAAGAAAATTAAGAAAAATGCCGACCTTGTTCAAAACGAAACTGGTATAAGGCCAACCACATGGTGGAAACGATTATCAGTAGTTATTCTACCTGTCTTAGTTATTCTTTGGGCACTTGGATTTCATCTTGGATATCCTGAGCTTAAGGGTTTTAACTTTAAAGGTGGCATATACATGCGCAATTCACTTATCGCCTTGTGGGTAGCGTTATCACTTTATACCGCAGCTTTCATTGCGGAAAATGTTAGATCTGGGATACAGGCGGTTGAAAAAGGTCAGTCAGAAGCTGCATATGCGCTAGGAATTACTCCTGGAAGAACAATGAGCTTAATAATTCTTCCACAAGCATTAAGAATAATTATACCTCCAATCATTTCGCAGTATTTAAATTTAACAAAAAATTCCTCATTAGCGATTGCTGTTGGGTATATGGATTTAACAGGAACATTAATGGGTATAACCCTTAATCAAACTGGGCGTGAATTAGAAACTGTACTAATGGGTATGGCTATCTATTTAATAATTTCATTAGCAATTTCGACTGTGATGAATTGGTACAATAACTCAGTAAAATTGGTGGAGCGTTAATATGGCTGATTTATCGTTTGTAAGAAAAGAGGTTATTCCGGAAAGGGCAGCGCCACTTTCTGAAACTGGAGTAATTGGTTGGTTTAGAAAAAATATGTTTTCTGACATCCCAAATACAATACTAACTATAATTGTCTCATATTTTATAATTTCTGTATTGTGGAATATATTACCATGGGTTTTTTCTCCAACATGGAATTCAGTTTCTTTAACTGACTGTAGGGGTGTATTGGCAGAATTAGGTAGAAGTGGCCATGGAGGCGGGGGTGCTTGTTGGGGAGTTATCCGTGAACGTTGGTTACAGCTATTATTTGGATTTTATCCGTCTGAATTATATTGGCGTCCTATTTTAGCATTTATATTGCTTGGTCTCGCTTTAGCACCTGTATTATTTGATAAAGCTTCAAGGAAACTACTATACCTTACCGCGATATATCCATTCCTTTGTTTTTGGTTGATTTGGGGTGGTTCTATTTGGTTTCCTGTAACAGTATTTTCTGGCTTTATAGTTTCATACTTAGGTTACGTTTACGTCAATAAGATATCTGGATCATTAGCTGGTGTTATTGCATCAATTGCATTGCCTATAATTTGGTGGCTTTTCATTACGAGCCCTTTGTCGACATTATTGCAGTCGATTATACCATTAGGCTCAGAAGCTATTGAGTCTGATAGGTTGGGTGGATTTATGCTAGCGATTTTAATTGGGGTTACTGGAATAGCATTATCGCTCCCAATAGGTATATTATTAGCACTTGGCCGCCAATCAAATCTTCCAATTTTAAAGGCTGTGTGTGTTTGCTTTATAGAGTTTATACGTGGTGTACCGCTAATCACATTATTGTTTGTTGCATCAACACTTTTAAATATTTTCTTACCCCCAGGTTCAAATTTTGATTTAATCCTTCGAGTAATGATAATGGTTACTTTGTTTGCTGCTGCATACATGGCTGAAGTTGTACGAGGTGGCTTAGCTGCTTTACCCAAAGGTCAATATGAAGCAGCTGATAGTCTTGGTTTAGATTATTGGAAAGCTCAGAGGCTAATCATCATGCCTCAAGCATTAAAAATATCAATTCCTGGTATTGTATCGACATTTATAGGTCTATTTAAAGATACGACTTTAGTTTCAATCATTGGTTTATTAGATCCGTTAGGGCTTTCTACTAACATCCGTGCAGATATGGCATGGAATGGTATATTGTGGGAGTTATATGGTTTTGTCGGCCTAATTTTCTTCATTTTCTGTTTTTCTATGTCGCGGTATTCAATGTACTTAGAGCGCAAGCTCGCGACTGGTCACTAATCAAAGGAGCGTCTGTTATGGCTAACGCAAAAAAGCAATTAAAAGTCAGTGACGAGGTAGCAATCCAAATCACTAAAATGAATAAATGGTTCGGTTCATTTCACGTACTACGAGATATTGATTTAACAGTAAATCGTGGAGAAAGAATAGTAATTGCGGGGCCATCTGGCTCAGGTAAATCTACTCTAATTAGATGTATTAATGCGCTTGAGGAACATCAAGAGGGATTAATTACAGTAGATGGTACAGAGTTATCATCTGACTTAAAGAATATTGATACTATTAGGTCAGAAGTTGGAATGTGCTTTCAACATTTTAATTTGTTTCCTCATTTAACTATTTTAGAAAATTGCATGCTGGCTCCTGTATGGGTTCGTAAAACCACTCAGAAAGAAGCAAAAGAAACTGCTATGCATTTTTTAGAAAAAGTAAAAATTCCAGAACAAGCAGATAAATATCCTGGGCAATTGTCGGGTGGTCAGCAACAGCGTGTAGCTATTGCAAGGTCATTGTGCATGAAGCCTCGAATAATGTTATTTGATGAACCAACCTCTGCTTTAGATCCTGAAATGATAAAAGAAGTATTGGATACGATGGTTCAGCTCGCTGAAGATGGTATGACAATGCTTGTTGTTACTCATGAAATGGGTTTTGCTAGAGAAGTTGCTAATCGCGTCATCTTTATGGATGAAGGGCAAATCATTGAGCAGAATGAACCAGCGGAATTCTTTGATAATCCACAAAATGATCGTACAAAATTATTTTTGTCGCAAATTTTGGGGCATTAAAAATAAAGTAAAAGGAATTTATATTTTATAATTCCTTTTACTATTATTGATTTTGATAAAATCTAAAATATAAACGAGAATATTCCTTAAAAGTACTGAGAAACTCTAGACGCTGATGTTCAGTCTCGTTAGATGTCTTTTATGGGTGATTTGATTAACGAACAAAATGAAGATGACGGTGGGAGCAATACCCTGTCAGAGCCATTGCGAAGAGCAAT
>JGI20160J14292_10002191_pt1 | contig 15866 bp, 17 predicted proteins | sample COG_10_FD_14292 | JGI IMG/M metagenome (IMG submission 14292) | reverse complement strand
AACATTTGTCTAAATGATTTTCATAGAAAGTCTTAAACTTTATTGGATTTACCCTTGGTTTTGGGTCTATGAATGATTTTGCATACTCCGGATCCAACCATATTCTCAGAAATAGCAACCCATGCTTTGCTATACGCATGTAGCGTTTGTCTTCTTCAATTGCACGAAGTGTATTCCTTTCAAATCTCTTTGACATCGCCGGATACTTTTTCAGTTGCTGATCTCTCCACACCTTCAACTCCGCATCTAGCTTTGTTGTGTCCTTATTCATCATAAACATATATATGTCATCATGCTCCCACTTTAATTTTTCAAAATGAGCAATTTGCTCATAGATACTTTCCTTTTTTTTTCGTTTTTTCGTACCATGTGAACTACTGGAAGACATTTATTACCAGTTGCCGCAGTATATATATGTAACTTTTATTTATAAAAGATGGAGAATAATTGGATGTCTTCTGATGATAAGACAAACGTTCTGTTGAAGAAACTTACTGACTGCGTTGCCGAAAGGACTTTTGCGTGCGAGGAACGTCTAACTAGTATTGAATCAGTAGTAAAGGTTATGTTACTAAAGAATGTAGAGCAAATGGAAGACAAGAGTGAACTTTGGATGGCAGTAAAAACCTTAAGTGAACAAATGATAGTAGTCTCACAGCAGCTTCTTGAAATTACAAATTTGTTACTTGCTATCTCGAAGAAAAGTCCGTAATAATTTAAACAACAACACCTTACATAAAATAGCGTAACTTTTTTTCTACTATATAAGATCATTTTTTACCCAATAAACAATGAGTAAATATATTCTACTAAACGATTTACACCTCTCTGAGCGAACAGAGGAGACTGTGTTCAACATATTGAGTTACGCCGTAAGAGAAGCAAACAAAACCAATGCATCCGTGGCAATTTTAGGGGACTTTTACGACACGGTTTATAAGGAAGGGTTGGTAGATGCGAGATTGCAACAGCGCGCGTACAACTTTTTTTCACGCCATTTAACAAAAGAAACGTTGTTTTTACTGCCTGGTAATCATGATATCTACAATGGTTACCAAGAGACAGCTTTGTCTGTATTCGAAGCAGTTGCCACCGTGTACGCAATTCCAACACTAGACTCAAACCACATCTTATGGTTGCCGTACCGCGATGATGGGTACAGTCACTCTGAAATAAAAAGGTGGAAGCGAGAAGGTGCTACAATGTGCTTTACGCACAACGACTTTAAATATTTGAATACAAGAAAAAACCATATGTCGAGACAAGGCATGGATCCATCTATGTTTGACGGCATAAAGGTATTCAACGGTCATTATCATTACCCAAATGAGGGGCAAAATGTTATATGCATGGGATCACAATATGCCATTCACAAAACAGAAACATTTGATCAGAAACTGTTGTACACTGTGTTTGCTGATGTAAAACAATGGTCTGCTACACCTATTCGATTTGGCAGACGTGAATTCGTGTATCCCATTGACTATGCGCAAGACCTATGTGAAAATTACTGGTGTCAATACGTAAGGAATAAAAAAGAAGGAGATATACCACCTCCAACATATCCAACGATACATGATACACTGGTAATAGAGCACAAGGAAGTTATGATGGGTGACGTACCCTTGGCTTTTTTGAAGGGTAACAACAAGATGGTGGACTGTCCAATTATCTATCGACGCGTAGTAGTAGATTTAGCTGAAAGGGTGGATACAGATTCTATCATGTTGGATATAGATGTTGATGAGAACATACACAAAGCAGTAAAGGAGCTTTACAGTACGTCTCCAGACACCTTGAATTTATCTCTACAAGAAATTGGAGACAAAATTTACAGCGAATTTAAAGCATTCAAGTCTGAAACCAACACAACTTTTTTCTCAAGGGAACATAAAAAAGTAGCATTTACCAACATCAAAATTAAAAATTTTTGCGGAACTACTGCCAGCGATATTCAGTACGATGACATGCTTACAAAAATTAAAGGAGACAATGGGACAGGGAAAACAGTGCAATATCCCACTGCCTTTTTATATGGCATGACAGGCATTTTAGATGGTAGATTTTCTGAAGATAGAATACTTTTAACCGATATGCGGTCCAACCTGTCATCAGAATGTTCCGTTGCAATACTTGGGACAGTAAATGACGAGCAATTTTCGATAACAAGGACCTACGATGGGAAGAAAACGAAGTTAAAATTTATTGTGAATGGGTCTGAGAAAAAAGCTTCAACATTAAAAAAGAAACAGAAAGACATTTGTGCTTCATTGTTTAATGCAAGTGTAGGAGACAAAACGTGCCCGCAACGTTTCTTACATAAATTGTTGCTTCAGAGAATTGTGTGGAAACAAGGAGGTCGTGATTCCGACCTATTAAAAATGAATTTCGAAGCTTTCCAAGCGGTTTGTTTAGAAACGATGAATAAAGGAGATTATTGTGCATTCACAAAATACTTGAAGACAAAGATTTCGTCACAGAAAAAGAAACTGGAACAGCATAAAAACAACCTGATGAAACTTGGGGTCGTGTTAAATGAGAGAAAGGAAATATCTCGAACAGAAAACTTTATGCTCAACGCCTGGTGTGACCACAGAAGAAAAACCTTGGAAGAATGCAAGGACAAATTAAAAGAGTTGCAAAGCGTAAACGTAAGCCGAGGAAATGTTGACGACTTCATTAATCACAACGTTTCCGTTCAAGTTTTACAAAGTCGTGTAAAGGATTTAATCGAGAGTAAAGAGGGAACCAGATGGAATCCAGAGTTTACGTTAAACAAGTTGGAGGAAGCTTCTGAAGACGTTAATCGATCAAACAATCTTTTAAAATCGTATCAGAGTGAAATAGAAAACTATGTAAGGTGTTTGGAGACGTTCAAATACATCTTAAAGATATTTTACAAACGTATATGTAAAGTATTGGAAGGATTTGATTGTGATGTTAATTTAATGGGTTCGAAAAAAGTAATGTTGGATGGTCAACCGATGAAATATTTAAGTGGTGGAGAGTACGAACAAGAAAGTCTCAAGGTGTTCACCGCTTTTAAACGCTTTGTCAGTTCGTACGGGTATTGGAAATGCAATTTATCAATCTACGATGAACCAGGTACTGCCATGAGCACACAGTCGCTACAAAACTTCATTGATAAGAACTTGTCACCAGATCGCGCCAATTTAGTTATTACACACAAAGCTGTAAAATGCCCATTAGAAATATACTTAAATTAAGAATATTTTTTACTCATGTCAATTACTATCTGTTGAACTTCACCTTCGTTCTTTTCATAAGACTCTGTGTGTAGCTTTTCCATTAACAACCCATATAATTTCAGTCTTTCATCACTGTTTCTTAATTCGACTACAAACTTTGTTCGTTTTTGATTCCATTCCTTCTGTATTTCATTTGAAACATCGTTCCATTCCTTTTCCATTTCATCACCTTCTTTTTTTTCTTCATTGTACAGTTGTTTTAAAACAGTATGATTTTCACCTCCGTATTTTTTCAACGTTGTATTCATAATAGTGGAGCACAGCTTCGGAGTATTCAGGCAATTTTCATGTAGTTTTGTCTTAAAGAAAACTTGAAACGCATGCTCTTTATACGTCTTACAGTGCTGTGCTTTCCATAATTCATTTCGAAAACTGTATAACATCGAAGGGACGCCAGCGTCTTGAACATCTGGTCTTCCTTCACAGAATATTTCAGCATGGTCACAGTTAATGTGCCAAAAGTTTATATCTCCATTTGTACCAAACTGTTCGGCTACTAAAGCGTAATCTACAAATACATCCTCGCTGTCGTAGTCGTAAAAAAGCACAACTCCATCCTTGCCAAATGTTTGCTCATCAAATGAACCTTCGTCCAACGGGATGGATATTGCTTGAGAGTATGAAATTTGAAACAACAGAATAATTGACAGGTGCGTGAAAAACTTCATTTAGAGAATATGGAAAGTCTTATATACTAAGTGAAAAAGTAAGGTATAAATGAATCTTTTGCCAATACAAATGAAATCTTTCTTGGCATTATCAGGAGGAGGTGATCGGGGATGTGTTCTTGTTGGTATTCTAGATGAGTTACACGAAATGAAAGGGGAACTTGAAATAGGATGGGATCAATGCGCTGGTATTTCTGCTGGTGCTTTAACCGCTGCTATGGTTTCTCAAACAACGACAGAATCATTCCGTGAAATGCTCTCAGTATTGAAAAATATCTTTTTACAAGGTGGATTCCATGTCGTGGATGCATGGGTGTATGGTGGACAGGTAGTTAACATGGTGGATGCACTACTGTGGCACGAATCAGTTTTTCAAAACACACCAATGAAAACATTGATCCAAAAACATTTTAAACAAGAGAATGTCAAACGACCCTTTTCCGTAGGCGCATACAACAAAACTCTGTGCCGCTATGAAAGTTTCAATTCATCGAACGACAACATGGGAGATGCCATACTAGCCTCTGCTGCCGTACCAGTCATATTGCCTAGCGTAGAAATAGATTCGTATCATTACGAAGATGGTGGGATGAGACATATGTTCCCTATTGTTGAAATAGAAGATTGGATAGGTAAAACAAGTGGTCCCAAACACGTTGATGTTTTGATGTGTTTTCCAGTCAATAATTATGAATTGTTTATGAAGATGTGTGTTCCTAAGACGGGATACGCCATAATTAACACTGCCGTACGAACTATGAGTGATGTAATGTTACAAATGATGGAAAATGATTTGAGACGTCTTTCTAAGTTAGTAAATAGAAAATATGAAGATATAGTACAGAACAACTGCGGTGAATTTACCTACAAAGATTTGACAATTAGAATACTTAGTCCAGCGGATGGTGAATTCACTTCTTTTATCCATATGAATCCAAAATCGAGTATGAAACTTTTTGAATCAGGTGCACGTGCGGTTAGAGACTATTTAACATGTAAACTTAAGTTATAAGATGGAGAAAATTCTACAAACAAAACCAAAAACTTCTTTTAAAATAAAAAACAAGAATTTGACGTATGAACTAATACAAGAAGCTATTAAATCAAAAAATACAAATAGATTTTTACAAGGAATTGTTTCAACGTGTAAGGCAAATCCAAAATCGGTTGTCATCATGGTATACCGAGCTTTTTCAGACTCGGTGTTAATGATTTTTGGAAGCAAACCAACGGCTGTTATCATAGAAGGCAGCAAGGTGAAAAAAAACTTGTCTGAATCGAGTGAAATTGGATACTTATATGTATTTACTCATACAATATAAAATGGCGGCATTTCTGTTTTATGGAGGAAGCAGCGTGGCAGCCTATTTTGTCGGGAGAAATATACTAGGTCGAGCTACAAATAAAGCGCTGGATTACGTTCTTAACTCCAACGCCAGCGACACAATAAAAGATATACACATGGTAAAAAGCATTAGTGGAATGCTAAAGACATACAGGGGTATGAAGTCTGATCACCCGGCTTACGAGGCAATGATTGCTGTAAGAGAAGGGTTAAACAAATTAAATTCAGCTATAGAAAATGCGGAGGTGAAACGTGAGGCCCATAGACAAGGGTACGTATCTAGGTTCAGGACCTACGACGCAAGTGGTGATAATAAAAAAATTGAAATACTGTGTGAAGACTTAATGAAACGGTTAGAATTATTTACCAATTTAATACAGCTCAAGGAAGGGTGTTGATGTTTCTGTTTAAAAACATCCATATAACAAACGCTACCAACACGATTAGAGTACACACTGCCGCGCAACATGTCCCTATCTGTGTTATCCAACTGAATACGGTCATATTACCTGAATCCGACCCGACGACATCTTCATACACTTCATTTTGGTGCACAGTATCATAAATTATAGGCGGTTGTTGTACTATAGGCATTGGCTGTACTATTGGCATCGTTTTTTGACCATAAAGGTTACGCATAGTGGGTGGTCCATTAATGTTGTACGATGGTTGAATAGTTGGTACGTCATTATACATGGGTGGATTAGTATATCTAGGCCTAGGCTTACGGTATCTATTTGGCTTGGAGGGCCGATTTCCCATTTTGTAAATATGTAAATATCTATATACTATCTTTTACTAAATTACTACGGACCGCATTTACTATATTACTTAAATTACTACGTACCTTTTTTTTTTTTTCTAGAGAGAAGTCTAAAATACTTGACTCAGTGTAGTATGATCCAAAAAAAATCCTTTGTATTGTTTATACTACAGTCGCTCATGGGTGGTACGCCCATACTAAAAAAAATAAAAAAAGGTCTGTAGTAATATAAGTAAGTCCGTAGTAATTTAAGGAACATAAGTAAAGTCCGTAGTAATTTAAGGAATATAATAAATGAGGTCCGTAGTAATGTTGTGCGTGATAATTTAGAGGAGGTCCGTAGTAATGTTGTGCGTGATAATTTAGAGGTTGCGCAAGTTTTCTTCTGCTCTACATTTGCATAGTAATATCACACACATATATAAGACATAAGACACACACACTGGAAAGAAAACAATAGAAAAGAAAACAATATAAAGTAAAATAAAACTTACAAACAAAGTTGCAATAAGTTCAACATCACGAATATAAAACAATTACAAAACCTTTTATCTTTATTTAAAACAAATATGTATACTAAAGTTGCAAAACAATCAACTCGGAAAGTTTCGAATCAGCTACAGCAAGACGGGAGAACTCTAAACCAGTACCAAGACTGTATGTTTTTACCCAAGGGTTCATGGGTTATGGACCCTAACGAGCACAAGAAGGGAGCGGATGAAAAAGAGAACGTGCAGTTGGACTTACCTCCGAGCTACAGGGAACAGGTCGATGAACACTTGATCCGGGGTGCCAAAAGCGACTTTGAAAAGTTTCTTGAGGGGCAACGGGTCGATGAACTTCCCAAAGTCGAATTTGCCACCCCGGATCATCTTATGACCAAGGAGCAACAACACTTTACTAGTAGTCTCCTAACCAAAAATTTGAAAACAATGATGCGTGATAAGATCCAACAGTTGGAGAAGACAGAAAAGCTTTCGAAATTACGACAACATCGTAACCGCGTCAGAGAGTTGAAAAAGATGCGTCTAGAATCTCAAAAGCCAAAAACCATTCACAACGTGGATCCTGTCAAAGAAGCTCGCCGCCAAGCGACAAAGGCTCGTATGCAAGTTGCAAGGTTAAGGGAAGCAGCAAGGGAATTACGACGCCAAACGGTTGAACAAAAGGTATGTGTTGATCCGTATGCTGCTGTAAAAGCACGCAAAGTACAAGACGAACAAGAAGACAGAAAATTCTTCATGCAAAATCCTCACACCGGATTGGCACACAAAGTTCGTGTCATGAGTGGCTACAGCAAGCCCAACCGGAACACTAAACGCAGAAGACGCTGAGCTAACTGTTGAACTCGTTGGCAGCCAGAACACAGCCAGCGAAGAGTAGCATAATTCCTACTACAATAATACTTAATACCATTTTATTTACTTTTTAAATCTCTCTATATAGTAGTAAATTTGAATGATTGCATCCGCACAGTCATCCTTCTTTTTATGTTTCTTCAACTTCTCCAATTGGCTACCGCTTAAGAATCGTTCTACCAATTTAATAGCAGCTTTTTTATTCTTACTGTGTTTGCCTTTACCAGACTTGAAATGATTGTGAACTGCCAGTGGTGATATTTTCACCGCTTTCTTGTAGAAGAAGCAACGAAAACTTGTCATAATTACCTTCATTCTAGCCTGAATTTGATTTTCTAACAACAGTCGATCCATATCCTTGAATATATTTGGATGAGCTTGAATAAAATTGTATGTCATCAGGGTATAATCTGAACGCTCTTTTTTCTTTGATACGTAATCAAATAGACAGTAGCAGTTGAAGTGAGTAAGGTTTCCATTTTTATAAATAGCTAGTCCAAGGTTGCGAGTTCCAATATCTATTGATACGATTTTCATATATCATGCTATAAATACTATATTTATATTCAATAAACCGCCATGCTTAAAGTTTCCAAACCACAAAACGAACCAGAACGTGAAATATTTAACATAGACAGATCCGATCGTAAACAGGAATGTAAGCCTCCACGAACAGTAAAAGTCCGGGTGTTTGATATGATTGTAGAATGCTTTAAAGGGAAAGGATACGTTGAAATGGAAATTTCTGACGATGAAAATGCTTTTGATGATAATGTAGACGAGTTAAAAACAATTAATGTAAACGATGAAGATATATAATTAACATTTCCACCTACTTTTACATTTTACACACTTGTAAAAACTTGTAGTACTCTCATCCATACCCCGCGTCTGTAACTCTGATTTAGTAACTTTTTTAGAGCCGCATTTACGACAGGTGATCTCTCCCTCTACTACGAATTCATCCCCCTCGTTTTCCTTAATTTTTTCAATGTTAATATCACGATTTAGTAAAGAGTATGCTTTCTCAATACTAATATCTTTATTTTGTACTAGCAAACGCACTAGTCTAGGGTGAAAAGATTTGCCGTATTTCCATATTTTTTTTTCTAGCGCTTTTGCCTTCTTAATATCTATTGTTCTACCGTTTGATAGGACGGATACAGCTTGTTTACGAATCTTCATACTGTTTTACATAAAAAGGATGGCTATATATAGTTACTTTTAGAAATATAAATAAAAAAATCCACCAATGCTATTTTCATACTATTGTGTTGCTCTACAAACATTCTTCATGCACTTACTGCGTAAATAGAACTGTACGTAGTCGCTCTACAATCAAAATGGATGAATCAAACATACCGTAGAGTATATATATGGCAATGAAACAAAATAGTATAATCAGCTGAATCTGACATATATAAGTTCAACCCAACGATTATAAAATGGATGGCACACTTCGAAAATTTCACGGACAGAAGGTTTGGCGTCTAGACCCTTTCAGTTGTATTCGCGACATTGAACTTCGAGCAACATACGACAATGACGATGCTTGGCAAACTCTAGTGTTCAATTTCCCTTACAGTGTATTGAGGGCTGGAGCAACCAGTTTCTGTGATTTTAAATCTACAGGGAAGGCCCATTCCTACAAAGACGCGTTTCTTCTGTACCTGAAGTTAATACAGGAAATTTGCAACAATGGAAAAGATACTGTGAGCAGTAAGTGTGTGTGTTTCCTCGAAACTGTTCAACGCAATGGTGTTAGCATCGGTGTACGTATTTGGCTGTTTTCTAATCGACGGGAGACTGAAGCGAATGGAAATCTTGTTAAACTTATTACAAGAAACAAAGATTTATACCAAAAACAGCGAGAAAAGAACCCTAAGGCTGAAGAAAAGCTTGCTTCTCACCAGGGATGGATGAATGTCAAATCGTTACATGATTATTTGAACATGGTCAGTAATTATACTAATAATGAGCATTGTTTGAAAGATTGCGAAGATGTTCATATTCTGATTAAAAATCCGGAATGTAGCATGGGTCCAACTCAGGTCTTTAGCACACGATCCAGCGGATTCACTTATGATTTTGGAACAATGGAGGGCAATACTTTTGATCAGAACGATATCAACAACTACAGTGAGCCAGACAGTGGTGTATTTACATTTCCAAATGAGAAATTAGTTCTACGCTGTTATCCGGAACAGTTAACTGTTGAAGAGCTTTTTATGAAAAAGAAATATCTTCCTAGCTACTTTTTTGAAAAAGTAAGACTTCCCAGTTGTGAGGTTGAGGAACTAGATCGAAACGAATTTGGATTGTACGACCGATATAAAGTGACTGTACCGGACCATATTCACCGAATGAAGAAAATTAACGGTCGGCCGTTGATAAATACTGTTCGAGAATTGGATGAGACCAACAATAACGATCATGACCGAACATTTATGTATAGTAGAGATGTATACAAAAATCAAATCGAGTCTATGATAAGAAAAGTTTTTGTCATCTCATACATTGACGGTGAATCTCCAGAACCTCAATACAGAGAGGAAGGTGTGAAAAAGTTCTTAAAATATCGAGACAAATACAAGCCTAAGAAAGAGTTATCTGACTTATGGTTCACCGACGTTCTCACGGATATGAAGAAAGATCCAGGCACTAGGACACTCTTAGCTGATAAATTTAGCTTAGACACGTTGGATATGTTGAAATACAAGCAAGAACTATTGCAAGAATACCACAAAGAAAACAGGCGTAGATTTCAAGAGGAGATGATGGAAGAATTTATTACCAACGTAGTAAAGGATGTGAACGCTAACGTCTCTGAGCCCGTGCAAGCAATGATACAATGGTTTAACAATGTCTACAAGCCAGAAATGAAGACCAATAAGAAAAAATCCGATCCAAGTGGAAGTGTATTTTTGAATTCGATTGCGCAAAAGCTTAATTTTTATGATGAGGATTTGCAAGTCAGTACGGGACATCCAACGCTAATGTTAATTCAGCACGGGAAGTATGATACGTACAGGCAACATTTGAATCTTCATTTTAACGCCATATTCACCGGAGAAGGGGCAACCTCGAAGTCGTACCAGTTCGACAAGATGAAGCAGATGTCAATCCCTGGTACAATTTCAGAATTGACGTATCAAACAAAGCGGGCGAATGCAGTGGAGAAAGATCAAAATGATATCATCACAGTGTTCAACGAGGCGCCATCGGGTTTGTTCATGAGTAACAATGGAAAGAATGGAGATTTAGAGCAGGAAGCTTCATTCAAGGAAAAGTTGACATCGCAAATTACTAGGTGTAATACCTTTGTGAAGGACGAAGAAACCGATAAAAGAGATAACAAAACCACTATTTCTCAATCAATTGGTACCTACTTCGGCGCAACCAACGATGATCCTTCAGCGGCTAGTGAAGCTATGGTCACCAGATTCTATTGGGGTGAGTTTGAAAAAGTTGAACTAAAAGGAAAAACGATTGCGATGTGTATGCGAGGTGAAAAGCAGTGGCAAAATGTTGGTCGTGAACAATTGATTAACACGCTGAATAGCCTACACCTAGAACAATTTCAAATAATGCTTTTATTTAAAATGATGTTTGTTGGGATCATAAAATATCCCACGTTGGACGTCAGTGATTTTGTATACGAACAAATATCACGTTCTCTCCGTGCGCAAAAAGTAGAAACATCTACGCGATTCAAAGAACGATACGATATCATGTGTATGATTTTTACTATGTGCAACGCGCTAGAAACAGTGTACAACTTTACAGGAGGGCTACATGCAAGTGAACCTTTTGATCCGTCTACATTGATTGATGTTGAACCATATCTTTACTGTACGGAAGAGATTGCTATCTTTTGCTTTACATTGTTGTCGAATGAGGTTTACAATCCAAGTGAAACAAAGATTACCAAGGCTGTATGGAAACTCTGGAATGCTGCCGGCGGTAACAAGTACGAAAAGAACGTAATGGAAGACGGTACCAATCAAATCAATTATGACTACATACGCTTGAACAAGACCGGTTCGAAGTTGTTACAATGCATACAACAGGCTATCCCAAATCACGAAGGGCGACCATCGGAGCACAACATCAAAGCAGTTCTTAAAAAGTTGAAAAAGAAAAGCTACCCAATGTACAACATGGTACATACCAGTGTTGTTATGGACCCATCGTTGAAACGGTACAGTGATGGAAAACCGGAAAGAGACCCCACGGTATCCTCAACCTCAGTCAACGATGGAATGCGAGAAGATAGCGATGCTTACTTCAACATTCAACTGTTTGACAAGTTAAGAAGGAACGTAGACAATGACCCCATCAACTTAGCCGTTGGTAACACACGCCACAAATATACCAAGCCAAAGAAAATTATGTATGGATGTCCAACCAGAGTAAACGCGGTTATCCAGTATCCTAGCGTGTTCAAATGTATTCGGCAGAAACCGTCGCAAAACAAAGAGTTGAAGAGAAAAAATCCTTTGTACAAGACACAGGCATCACAAAATATCCGACGTCATGCTGGTTATCAGTTGAAGGAAGAAGAAAGGCACAAAGGATCTATATTGAAAGCCGATTTTGATTCATGGGGGTGTCTGCAACATGCCAAAGTGTTAAGTATATCGCGCAATAAGTTGAATGAGTTTTATCAAAAATATAATCATGAATTGGTAGAAGAAACCATTGAAATCGATCATGGCAACACTATTGATTATCCAAAGGATATTATCAATCAAATCAAAGAGCGCCACAACCCGAATGAAAATGACACCTACGTTGATACGTATGAAGATTTTGATTTTGAAGGGTTGAACAATCAACAGCGAGCGAAGAGAATGAGAATAGAGTAGCTAAGTATAAATAAAAAATAATTTATAAAATAATGTCTGCCTTTGCATTGACTCAAGAACTTAAATTCGAAAATATTAATTTTGATCAAACGCTTCTTCCAAAACACAACCCATACATTGGTTATTTCCCTAGTGTGTGGCCCTGCCTTTTTTTTGAACCAAGGAGTAAAGATGCTTCAACCCAAACGGAACAAATATCGTATTTTGAATTGGGAAAGAAGGTGGCTAGCGATTACGGCGAGGGGTGGGAATCACTCTGTAGTAACCCATCCGTTAACACTGTTGCACAATGATGTTGCGTTATCGACGCATCGAAAGCAATTCTTCTTCAAATTATATTGAGCCAAAGTAAAATCTTCCCATGTAGCTATATTTGTAGGATCCTTTGTTCTTCTAAATACATTGAACATGTTGCCTAGGGATGCCCACATTTCATCGTCCCAATCTAGCATCCATGCTCGGCAAGTGTCGAGACCCCATGAACAAAAGAGAGCTTGTTTTTTACCAGAACATGCCATCTCTAAATACATTTGCGGGATATAGTAGTAAGTGACCTTGCTATTGGCTTTCTTCTTTTTTCCAGGGCATTTAATTTCAACAATACCTCTATCGCCAGTTTCCATGTTTTCGAAAAACCCATCGGGGGATGCTGCCAAATACTTGACGTCCGTATGTTGAACCATTGGCGCTTCCATAGTTATGATGTTTGGCATGTGGTCCAACAGAGTCTTCATTGCGGTGTCTTCATGTTCGGTTCCCCAAAGCATATATTTCTTAGCCTCTTCAGGAAAAGGTGGTTTCTTTCTACCCTCGAAAATTTCTTCGTACATGCGCACGCGGTCTTCATTGGAATCACAAAAGAGAAACTGGCTCAGTTTTGATCCAGACAATTTACCTTTTCTACGTTCGAACCATTCGCGTGATCGTTGTGCGGGTTCAACTATATTTTGATCTTGAAGATTGAAGAATCGTTCGTGTTGCAATTGGGACATATTGAAGGAAAATGAGCTGCTATATATACTCCTTTTTATTCTGGATGAATCTTGTAAGAACTTCTTCTTTTTACCTTATTTTTAGGGTACTTAGATTGGTCATAAACCTTAGTCATGTTGAAGAAAATGCGTACATCCTCGTAGGATAAATAACCACGCTTTTCTATGTCTAACATTGTAAATATTTCTGTAATTTCTTCGTCCTTTAAATGTATACTTAGTAACTGTAAAAATATAGAAAAAATAGTTTTATCTACTGTTTGTGTTTCCATTTGGTTCCATACTTCTTTTAGCGTACTCATTTCTTTAAATTGTAGAGCATTATATAGTCCGCAACAAAATGGTCTACAATTCCCGTTGGGTCATTTTAAATAAAAAAATGAGTATATAAGGCCCCCAAAATCATTATAAGAAGCCAAATTATATAAAAAAATGCAACAAGCTATGGAAAACTACAATCAAACGAAACGCACTGCCGATGAGGCTGGGTTGAATGCCAAATCATCGCCTAAACAAGCCCAACGCTTTTACCTTCCACCACAATTATCCAAAGATAATGGCGAAGTACAGTGCCATGTAAATTGGACCGGTAAAAAAATACCAATATACGTCAGCAAAGGCTACAAAGTAGGTGGAGACGGCAAAGTTCGTACCAAAAGCATAGGGACACCGATGCTACCAACAAAATTTGTCGATTTAGGCAAAGAGGGTGATATTGGAAAGTTCGGAAAGACCGAGGTCAATGCGAACTATAACATGGGCGTAGTACGTGATCTACCCGAAAAAATCATGAGAAAAATGCCACAGGCACAGGAAGCTGTGGATGAATTTTACACCAATTTGCGCGCATTGGTAGATGACATGATTACCACCGGGTGGAAAACCGATGGCGTATGGACAAAGTGGAAAAAAGCTGCTGAAAAAGAAGTAAAGAAAACGTTGAAGAAAGATCCTGAAAGCACAGTAACAGCAGAGGAAATATTCCGCGCCAACGCAAAAACCAGCGTTTTGGGCAGATGGGAAGACCAGGAAACTGGTGATGAATTCCCCATGTACTGCTTCAGTACCAAATACCAAATGCGAATTCAAGGGGAAATCAAAAACAACCGTCCAACCTTCTGGAAACAGTACAGAACTGAATTTGGCGACAGGGGGGTCAAAGATATCAGTGATGAACTCCCTAGCAAAAAAGCAGGGTTAAAGCACAACTCAGTTGTCAAATTTGGCTTTGAATTGAACGCATTTGATCTCGATACTATGTACGGTATTAAAGCTAAGTTGGGACGCAATATCTTGTGCGTACACCTTGAGAAAAGCAGCCAACGATCTGTTGGAGAAATGTTGGGTCAAGATACCTACTTCAGTGATGATGAAGATTAAAAATATAATAAAACGTAACTTAAAATTTTAGTTTTGGTAATTCTTTATTCTTTCTATTTCTTGTACTCCTTCTCAGTACAGGCGCTTGTTGTTTAGTGGGTACTTCATCCTTTCCCCGCCGAGATAATTTCTTCTTTCCTTTATTTGTTTTAATCTTTTGTATCTCTGCTGCTCGTAGTGCTATTCTTTCTTCAATGGGTTTAAGTGGATAAGATAAAACGCCATCTATTGCCTGTATATATTTAGGGTTACTTCTAGTTGTTTGACACAACCAACTATTCAATGGAAGCAACGCCAATGAAAAGAAGTTTCTGTTTAACTTTTTATCACCAACATTTACTCTTTTATTTGCCTTTATAAATTTTCCGGTTGATGGGATTGTTGGTTTATTACTGCATTTGCTAACAAAGCATGGACCTAATGTAGCATCATTATAAAATCCTATAATACAAAGCGCATGAGCGTCTCCATTATCATTATAAGTAAATCCAACGTATGATTTATCAATCCATTCCGGATACCCACAGTTTTGTATGCCCAGTACAACTGCTCCTTCCCTTAGATAGTCGTACAACAAATCTTTGACTTTATCCTTTCCATTCGCGGTACGACAAACTGGAACTTCTCCAGCAACCGTTCTTTTACCTTTTTTATCTTTTTTATATCTAATACCAAAATCACCAGATACATCTTTCCATTCACCACCTTCTTCGTGATCCGTGTAAAACTGTGCTGCCTCAGCAGGTTCACCACCATCAGCAGCGCACATTTCCTTTGTTACATACGGTGAATGACCAGTTTGTAAAGTAATCGCTATTTTTGGAGCAAAAGCATAGCAGTCAGCATTTGTTTGTTGTTGAACAGGATACATTTTAAGAACTTCCGGTCCAATGTCCGTTAGAAATTCTCTCCATGATGTTGGATCACGGCCTAGCTTCTTCGTTGATAAATGATTGAGATATGCTTTTTGACCTCTCCTACTTCTACTCATATTTTAATAAAACACTACTTAATTATTATACGTTAGAATTTTAGTTTTGGTAACACTCTCAACGTAGTGTCATTTATCAATACACCTTCGTAAATCCATGTATAGTCATAAAACTGCTTGTGGATTCCAACAACACCACCTAAAATACCTTGAGTGTCTCTGTATATCAGAGGAGAACCACTAGATCCCCCGAAGACACTTGAATCCTCAGTTGACGAATGTGAAAAATCAT
>JGI20160J14292_10002169_pt1 | contig 15946 bp, 18 predicted proteins | sample COG_10_FD_14292 | JGI IMG/M metagenome (IMG submission 14292) | reverse complement strand
TTTTATTAGCCTATGCTAAACGCTAGATCCAAAAGTCTTATTCATCTTCATTTCTTGGTATTTATATGGGGGTTTACTTCTATTCTAGGAGCTTTGATTCAGAAAAGTTCTTTTGAGATAGTTTGGTTTAGAGTTGTTATTGCATCTATTTTAATTGCTTTGTATTTTATATTTCTTAAACCAAGTTTGTTTAAAGTAACCCCAAAAGCAATGTTCTCTTTTTTTTTAGGCGGATTGCTTATTTCCGTCCACTGGATTTTATTTTTTCATGCAATTAAGATTTCTTCGGTATCGATTACTTTATCTGTTATGTCTTCTGCCTCTTTGATGACTTCGATTTTAGAACCAATTTTTTATAAAAGAAGAATTAGACCTTATGAAGTATTCTTTGGGGTTTTTGTAGTCTTGGGTCTGAGTTTGATTTTTAAGGCAGAGCAAAATTCCTCCCTAGGAATTTATATAGCCTTATTATCGACCTTACTTTCCGTATTATTCACCTTGCTTAACGGAAAATTAATAAAACACTACGAAGCTACTTCAATTTCATTTTATCAATTATTGATGGGGGGTATATCTCTGTCGTTATGGCTTATTTTCACAATGGATATTCCAGAAAATTTCTTCGTTTGGAGTCTAAATGATTTACTTTGGATGTTTATTTTGGCTTCTATTTGTACTGCCTATGCTTTTATTGCCTCAGTAGAAATAATGAAAGAACTTTCACCCTATACTATTATGATATCTTTAAATATGGAACCGGTATATGCAATTCTATTTTCTATTTATATTTTTGGAGAAAAAGAAATCATGAGTTTCAATTTTTATGTAGGAGTTTTGATTATTCTTATTTCTGTTTTAGGGAATGGAATTTATAAAGCACGCAAATTAAAAAAAAACTAGTTCCAATTACTAAAAATTTATACTTTAGCCCCTAAGAAAATTATTATGGAATATTTAGATTTTGAACTTCCAGTAAAAGACATTATTGAACAACTTGATAAATGTAAAATTATTGGAAATGAAAGTGAAATTGACGTTACTGATACTTGTGATCAGCTAGAAAAAAAGTTAATTGAAACTAAAAAAGAAATTTATCAAAATTTATCTGCTTGGCAGCGTGTACAATTATCTAGACACCCTTCAAGACCCTATACGCTCGATTATATTAAAGCCATTTGTGGAGATTCTTTTTTGGAGCTTCACGGAGACCGAAATATAAAAGACGACAAAGCAATGATTGGTGGACTCGGAAAAATCGGGAACCAATCATTCATGTTTATAGGAACTCAAAAAGGATACAATACAACTACCCGAAAATACAGAAACTTTGGAATGGCAAACCCAGAAGGCTACAGAAAAGCTTTACGCTTGATGAAGTCTGCTGAAAAATTTGGAATTCCAATAGTAACACTAATTGATACACCTGGTGCATATCCTGGACTTGAGGCAGAAGAGCGCGGACAAGGTGAGGCTATTGCTCGGAACATATTCGAAATGCTATCAATTAAAGTACCTATTATTACTGTTATTATAGGTGAAGGTGCTTCTGGTGGTGCTTTAGGGATTGGAGTAGGTGATCGTATTTTTATGCTTGAAAACACATGGTATTCTGTGATTTCTCCGGAATCATGCTCCTCCATTTTGTGGAGAAGCTGGGAGTATAAAGAGCAGGCAGCTGATTCCCTTAAACTTACAGCTACCGATATGAAAAAGTCAAAGCTCATAGACAAAATTATAAAAGAACCATTAGGAGGCGCACATTATGATCGTGAACAAACTTTTAAATCTGTTCAAGATGAAATTCTAAAATCTTTTAAAGTTTTAGACTTATTAAAGTCTACTGAATTAATAAAATCAAGACGATTAAAATTCACTAAAATGGGGATTTTTGACGAATAAATTTCGCTTATCAACAAAATAAAATAGTTATAAACGACTTTTTGTTCAAACTTGGGTTATATCTCGTTTTGATTTAATAAGTGACTTTTATTTTATTATAATTACTTTCGATAAATGGAAAACAGAAAGTCAATTATAGCTCCAGCCATTTCTGCTGGAAACGTTGTTAGTCTTGAAAGAGGTAAGATTCCTCCACAAGCTGTTGATCTAGAAGAAGCCGTTATTGGTGCTATGCTGATTGATAAAAAAGGGGTCGATGAGGTAATTGATATTCTTCAGCCTGAGGCATTCTATAAAGAGGCAAACCAACACATTTTCAAGGCAATACATTCCCTATTCGAAACTTCCGAGCCGATCGATCTACTTACNGTTTCTGCACAGTTACGCAAAATGGGATTACTTGATAAAATAGGAGGAGATTTTTACCTTGTNCAGTTATCCAAAAAAGTATCTACTTCTGCACATATTGAATTTCACGCCCGTATAATTTTACAAAAATTCATNCAACGAAGCTTAATTAAGATTTCAAATGAAATTATTGATGATGCTTTTAAAGAATCAATNGACGTATTTGACCTCTTAGATGTTGCAGAATCAAAGTTATANGACATTACTCAAGGAAACATNAAGAAATCTTCCGAAACNGCTCAAAACCTTGTAATACAAGCAAAAAAGCGTATTGAAGAGATTGCAAAGCGGGATGGTTTAAGTGGTGTTGCAACAGGCTTTGAAAAGTTAGATNCTTTAACTTCNGGCTGGCANCCNTCNGATTTAATTATTATAGCGGCACGTCCGGGTATGGGTAAAACTGCATTAACGCTTTCTATGGCTAGAAACATAGCCGTAANACAACAANCTCCTGTTGCTTTTTTCTCTCTTGAAATGTCTTCGGTTCAGTTAATTACTCGACTAATTTCTGCAGAAACTGGACTTTCTTCAGAGAAATTGAGAACAGGTAAGTTAGCGAGTCATGAATGGGAACAACTTAATGTTAAAGTTGGAGATTTGGAACGAGCTCCACTATTTATAGATGACACTCCTTCCTTATCAATTTTTGATCTACGTGCTAAGGCAAGGCGATTGTCATCTCAACATGGCATTAAACTAATTGTAGTAGACTACCTTCAACTAATGACTGCAGGAACGTCAAACAAAGCAGGAAACAGAGAACAAGAAATTTCAACTATTTCAAGAAACTTGAAGGCACTCGCAAAAGAATTAGATATTCCAGTAATTGCACTTTCTCAGCTTTCTCGTGCTGTAGAAACNAGGGGAGGGACCAAGCGTCCATTACTTTCCGATCTTCGTGAGTCTGGAGCAATTGAGCAAGATGCNGATATTGTTTCTTTTATCTATCGACCAGAATATTATGGAATAGATGAATGGGATGACGATGANCGNACTCCCTCTGAAGGTCAAGCAGAGTTTATTGTAGCTAAACACAGAAATGGTGGATTAGATAACATTCGTTTAAAATTCATCGGTCATTTAGGGAAGTTTGATAACTTAGAAAGTTTTGACCCTTCCTTTGAATTTCAGTCTAAAATGAATGAATCTCCTATCAACTCTGATTCCCTTCCTATTCCTAATGATGCTTTTGGAAGCGACGACGACGATATGCCTTTTTAAAANGATGCTTACTTTTTAAACAAAAAAATCAGCCATTAGGCTGATTTTTTTTCAGTAATAATAGTGTGAGTATTTATTTTATTTTGTCAACAACAGCTTTAAAAGCGTCTGGATGATTCATTGCTAAATCTGCTAAAACCTTTCGGTTCAATTCAATTTCATTAGCTTTCACTTTCCCCATAAACTGACTGTAAGACAATCCGTGAAGACGCGCTGCAGCGTTAATACGAGTAATCCAAAGGGCTCTGAAGTTTCTTTTGTTGGTTTTTCTATCGCGGTAAGCATAAAGCATTGCTTTGTCTACTGCGTTTTTGGCTACCGTCCATACATTTTTACGGCGACCGAAATATCCTTTTGCTTGTTTAAGGACTTTTTTTCTNCGTGCTCTTTTGGCAACTGCGTTTACTGATCTTGGCATATTTTTTCTGTTTTGTTATAGGCGGTAGTTACACTACGCTTTCTGTTTTTAGTTGCCCATAACAGGGTTAAATTTGATTGAACCTAAGTTGAATTACGTTTATTGTAAACGTAATTGCATCTTGATACTTTTTACATCGCTTTCATGAACTAATCCTGAATGGGTCAGTTTAAGCTTACGCTTTTTTGACTTCTTCGTTAAGATGTGGCTCTTAAACGCATGCTTTCTTTTGATTTTACCAGTTCCTGTAAGCTTGAAACGCTTTTTGGCACTGGATTTAGTTTTCATTTTAGGCATTCTATTGGTATTAAATTAGTACTCGTTATTTTTTCTTCGGACTGATGAACATGGTCATTCTTTTTCCTTCTAATCTAGGAAGCTGTTCTACTTTTCCTAAATCTTCTAGGTCTTGAGCTAATCGAAGTAAAAGAATCTGTCCTTGTTCTTTAAAAATAATTGACCTTCCCTTAAAAAACACAAAAGCCTTAAGCTTTGCTCCTTCGGTCAAGAATTTAACTGCGTGCTTTTTCTTAAACTCATAATCATGTTCATCGGTTTGTGGACCGAATCGAATTTCTTTTATGATTACTTTAGTTGCTTTAGATTTAAGCGCTTTATCTCTTTTCTTTTGCTCGTATAAAAACTTTTTGTACTCAAGAATTTTACAAACAGGAGGGGTTGCGTTAGGAGATATCTCCACTAAATCTAATTCAAGCTCACGTGCTAACGCAAGTGCCTTAGGTAAGTTGTAAACACCTATTTCTACATTATCTCCAACCAAGCGAATTTCTTGTGCAGTAATTTTTTGATTGATCTTATGGGGATCAACTTTGATTACACGACCTGGACGATTGCTCCTTTTTCTCCGTATTGCTATGACTCTATTTTTTTAGTTAAACTTCAAACTTCGAAACAGTCTTATCTATTTCAATTTTTATATTATCTATGAAGGTAGCAATGCTAATGCTGCCTATATCTCCTTGTTTACGTTCGCGGACAGAAACGGTTCCGTCTGCGGCCTCTTTTTCTCCTACAATGAGCATGTAAGGGAACTTGCTCAATTGAGCATCGCGAATTTTCTTTCCAATAGTCTCATTTCTATTGTCCACGAGGGCGCGAATTTCGTGATTTTCCAGCTCATTTGAAACTTTTTCAGCGTATTTTTCATATTTCTCACTTACAGAAAGTATAATTACCTGTTCTGGGGTTAACCAAAGTGGGAAATTTCCACCTGTATGCTCTAGTAAAATTGCTACAAATCGTTCTAAACTTCCAAAAGGAGCTCGATGAATCATTACCGGACGATGAAGTTCATTGTCACTTCCTTTGTAGGTAAGTTCAAATCGCTCAGGCAAGTTATAGTCTACCTGTATCGTGCCTAATTGCCATTTTCTTCCCAATGCATCTTTGACCATAAAATCAAGTTTTGGACCATAAAAAGCAGCTTCACCATATTCAATAACGTAATTTAAATTTTTTTCGTTTGCCGCATTGATGATTGCACTTTCTGCTAATTCCCAATTTGTATCAGAGCCAATATATTTTTCTGCTTTTTCTGGATCACGCAAAGATACCTGAGCTGTAAAGTTTTCAAAACCTAAAGAGCTGAAGACATAAAGAACCAGATCGATAACTTTTTTAAACTCTTCATCCAACTGACTTGGCATACAGAAAATATGAGCATCGTCTTGAGTGAATCCACGAACACGTGTAAGGCCGTGAAGCTCTCCGCTTTGCTCGTAACGATATACAGTGCCAAACTCCGCATAACGCTTAGGAAGGTCCTTATAGCTCCATTGACGTGCGTTGTAAATCTCACAATGGTGAGGGCAATTCATTGGTTTTAGTAAGAAAGTCTCTCCCTCGTGAGGAGTTTCTATTGGTTGAAAGCTGTCGGCACCATATTTTTCGTAATGACCTGAAGTCATGTAAAGTTCTTTACTACCGATATGAGGAGAAATTACTTGCTCATATCCAGCTTTCTTTTGGGCAGCTTTGAGGAAGTTCTCTAATCGTTCTCTTAGCGCGGCTCCCTTAGGAAGCCATAGTGGAAGACCTTGACCTACTTTTTTAGAAAAAGTAAATAAATCAAGTTCTTTCCCTAGTTTTCTGTGGTCTCTTTTTTTAGCTTCTTCTAAAAGTTCTAAATAGGCAGTAAGTTCTTTTTGTTTTGGAAATGAAATTCCATATATTCTTGTAAGTTGTGGTTTTTTTTCATCTCCTCGCCAGTATGCTCCGGCAACACTTAATAATTTAATTGCTTTTATGAACCCCGTATTAGGAAGATGACCTCCTCGACACAAATCGGTGAAATCAGAATGATCACAAAAAGTGATTGTTCCGTCTTCAAGGTTTTCTATCAATTCAACCTTAAAAGGGTTGTTTTCATTCTTATAAAACGCTAAAGCATCTGCCTTAGAAGAGTCACGCATTTTGAATTCAAACTTCTGGCGCGCAAATGTTAGAAATTGCTNTTCTAGTTTTTGAAGATCATTTTCGGAAAACGCAACATCTCCAAAATCTACATCGTAATAAAACCCNTTTTCAATAGCAGGGCCAATCGTTAATTTAGCTTNTGGATAAAGTGCTAAAATAGACTGCGCNAGAACATGAGCAGAGGAGTGCCAAAAAGCCGCTTTNCCTTCATCATCATTCCATGTATATAGTTTCAATTCACCACTTGAGGTAATAACAGCAGAAGCTTCAATTATGGTATTGTTAAAACGAGCAGAAAGGACATTACGAGCCAAACCTTCGCTAATATCTTTAGCTACATCTAAAACGGTTAGTTCGTTTTCAAATTCACGAACGGATCCGTCTGGAAGAGTAATTGCGATCATACTTTTATTTAATAAGTTGTAAAGATAATACCTTGTTGTTAGTCAGACAATAACCTGTATGATTAATCCTGTTTTTTTTTCTTGTCATCTAAAAGGCCATCAACAAGGGTGGAAACTCCTTTGTAACCAAGCCATATCGTTAGTAATAACAGGACAACTCCAATAACTAACACAGGCCAGTAAAAGGGGTGTCCTTCGTTTTTAAATGCTTGAGAGACAATAACGGGCGCAATAAAACATAAAACAATTGTCCAGAACACCTTATTAAACCCTTTTGAAATCTTTTCTTTATTCATTGGAAGTATATTGATCTAGTGCTATGCGAATGCTTTTATGTTTTAAAATTAGTGCTTTAGCTTCTTTCTTTGAAATTGAAAGTTGTTCTTGTACTATTTTAATAGCTCTCTTTTTTAGTTTTTCATTGGTCATTTGCATATCGACCATTTTATTTCCTCTGATATGCCCCAGTTGAATCATGGAAGCAGTAGATATCATGTTTAAAATTAACTTCTGAGCAGTTCCTGCTTTCATTCTTGAGCTACCTGTTACAAATTCAGGTCCCACAATTACTTCGATTGGAAAATCGGACACTGCAGACAATGGACTGTTTGGATTACAACAGATACTTCCTGTAGGAATTTGATGACCCCGGGCGTTTCGAAGCGCCTCTATTACATAAGGAGTTGTTCCGGAAGCTGCTATTCCAATAACTATGTCATTAGATGAAATTCCATATCCCTGAAGGTCAATCCATCCTTGATTAATATTATCCTCTGCATTTTCAACCGCCCTATATACTGCAGTTTTTCCTCCAGCAATAATTCCAATAACTTGGTCTGGATCACTTCCAAAAGTAGGGGGGCATTCCGAAGCATCTAAAATNCCTAATCGNCCACTTGTTCCAGCNCCAATGTAAAATAAGCGCCCTCCTTTTTTAAGTTGAGCNACTNCNCTAGAAANTAATATTTCTATTTCAGGNAAAACAAGTTCTACAGCACCAATTANTTTTTGGTCTTCTTGATNAATTCCTTGCAGTAACTCTTGAACNGATTTTTGTTCTAAGTTGNTGTGTAAAGAGTCTTGCTCCGTTATTTTTGTAAATACCATTNTTAAAAATAGTNGATTNTTTCAAAANAAAGCAAAAAAAAACTCCACAATTNTGGAGTTTTTTTAATGTATTAAGAAAGTTTCTTGTCCAGATTTTCTTTTAGTGCGGCTAAAAANCCTTGAGTTGTAAGGTAATTAGATTCGTTCATTTCTTTTCCATGAATTAAAACGGCTAAATCTTTAGTCATTTTTCCACTTTCAACAGTTTCAANACAAACTTCTTCTAGTGCAGTNCAGAAGTCAATTAGTTCTTGGTTTTCGTCAAGTTTCCCTCGGTGNGCTAAACCACGAGTCCAAGCAAAAATTGATGCAATTGGGTTGGTAGAAGTTTCTTTTCCNTGTTGGTGTTGTCTGAAATGACGAGTAACTGTTCCGTGAGCAGCTTCTGCTTCCATTGTAATTCCATCGGGAGTTACCAAAGTGGAAGTCATAAGACCTAATGAACCAAATCCTTGTGCTACAGTATCAGATTGTACATCCCCATCATAGTTTTTACAAGCCCAAACGAAACCTCCGCTCCATTTCATACATGCAGCAACCATATCGTCTATTAAACGGTGCTCATATGTAATACCTGCCTCTTCAAATTTGTCTTTGAATTCTGCATCAAAAACTTCTTGAAAAATATCTTTAAAACGACCGTCGTAAGCTTTCATGATGGTGTTTTTTGTAGACAAGTAAAGCGGCCATCCTTTGTCTAGAGCTCGTGTCATACAAGAACGAGCAAAACCAAAGATAGAACTGTCGATGTTATACATAGACATAGCAACTCCGTTCTCTTGGAAGTCATATACTTCCCATGATTGAGCTTCACTACCGTCTTCTGGAGTAAATGTCATAGTAAGTTTACCCTTACCTGTAATGACAGTATCTGTGGCTTTATATTGATCTCCAAAAGCATGTCGACCAATACAAATAGGCTTCGTCCATCCCTGAACATAGCGAGGCACGTTACTCATAATAATAGGTTCTCTAAAAACAGTTCCACCAACAATGTTACGGATGGTTCCATTTGGAGAACGATACATTCTGTTCAAATCAAATTCTACAACACGATTCTCGTCTGGAGTTATGGTAGCACATTTAATTCCAACATTATATTTTTTTATTGCTTCGGCAGCATCAACCGTAATTTGATCATTGGTTTCATCACGTTTTTCGATTCCAAGATCATAATAAAGTAATTCAACATCAAGGTAAGGTAAAATCAATTGTTCTTTGATAAACTTCCAGATGATACGAGTCATTTCATCTCCATCGATTTCAACTACTGGATTAGCAACTTTTATTTTAGACATTTTTATATTTTTAAATTATACTTCAATAATAATATTAAGGTATAGAGTTTAACTTTAGTTCATAAAAAAGGTCGCTATAGCGACCTTTAAATTTTTATTTGTATTGACGCTCTTTGATACGAGCTTTTTTGCCGCGTAATTCTCTGAAGTAATAGATACGTGCTCTTCTTACAGTTCCACGTTTGTTAACTTCGATTTTTTGAAGCGCAGGAAGATTGATTGGGAAGATACGTTCAACTCCAATTTCTCCAGACATTTTTCTAATTGTAAAAGTTTTAGATAAACCAGTACCTTTAATTTGAATAACAACACCTCTGTAAAACTGAGTTCTTACTTTTTCTCCTTCTCGGATTTCGTAATAAATTGTGATTGTGTCTCCAGCTGAAAATTCAGGAAATTCTTTCTTTTCGATGAATTGGTCCTGAACAAAATTAATTAATGACTCCATTAGATATTCTTAAATAATTGTAACAAGCAACATGCACGATTTTCGTCAGAGGTTACATTGCGAGTGCAAAAGTACCAATAATTTTATTTTTGTTTTCCCTTTTTTGTAAAAAAAATTAATAAAACTTTTTTTTAATTTAAAATTCGATGTGAATACTGTAGTAATCGTCTAAAAAATGAACAGCTATTTGAGTTGTTTCTTCTATGAAGATAAGAAAGGTAAATTTTGAAATTTATTTTTAATCCTCCAATAAGTCGGGTCTTAATTTTTGAGTTCTTTCAAAAGCCTGCTCTTCTCTCCAAAGGTCCACAGCCGGTGTGTTTCCTGAAGTTAAGATTTCGGGAACTTCCCATCCGTTATAGTTTGCTGGGCGCGTATATATAGGCGGAGCGAGTAAATTGTCTTGATAACTATCACTTAATGCTGAGGATTCATTTCCTAAAACACCAGGGATTAAACGAATAATACTGTCACAAAAAACAGCTGCCGCAAGTTCACCTCCGGATAACACAAAATCTCCAATAGAAATTTCTCGAGTTATGAAATGATCACGAACCCGCTGATCAACTCCTTTATAATGTCCACATAAAAGGATGATATTTTGCATCAGGGAACATTCATTAGAAATTTTTTGATTCAATTGTTCTCCATCAGGGGTCATATAGATTATTTCATCGTAACTACGTTCTGCTTTAAGTTTGGTAATACACTTATCTATAGGTTCAATCATCATTACCATTCCTGCACCACCTCCAAAGGGTGCATCATCAACTTGTTTGTGTTTAGATACTGTATAGTCACGAAGATTATGAAAAACAACATCTACTTTTTTTCCTTCAATTGCACGTTTTACAATCGAAGCTTCGAAAGGACTTATAAGGAGTTCTGGAAATAAGGTGATAATGTCTATGCGCATGAAAAATCTTTAAAGTACAAAGATGCAGTTTTTTTAAATTAACCGAGACTTTGTAATCTTAGAATGTTATTCGAAGAGAATCTATCTTTGTCTAAATGAAATGCGCTCTTTTTCTCCGAGGGGGCTTAGGTATTCTAGATTACGAATGTTGGTAAGACTAAATTGTCTCAGATCGTCAATGGTATAAAGTGGTTGATCATTTACTTTAAGTAAAACTGAATTTGCTTCAATTTCATAAAGATAAGCTCCGGACTCCATGACTTTTAGACCATAACTCAAATTCATTTCATTTTTTTCTTCAGTTGAAAAATTCTCCAGTGACATTTTTAAAAAATTAGTTTGCTTAATTACTTCTAGGGTTACATCCGTAGATTTTGCTTTGCCGTTTCTGTAATATTTTACATTCACTTTATCGCCGGGGTGTTTACTTTCTATGTATCCTGTGAGGTCCGAAAATGTCTTAATCTTGATGTTGTCTATTTGCGTAATGATGTCTTTTTCTAACAAACCGGCTTTTTCTGCTCCCATTCCTTTTTGGATATCAATAATATAAACACCTTCCAAAAGGCCTAAGCGCTCAGAAGCGACTAAGTCTGGAGTCACAGGAGTACCATAAATCCCTATTAAACCTTTTTTAACACTCCCAAACTCAACAAGATCTTCAAAAACTTTGCGAGCAATATTACTTGGAATAGCAAATGAGTATCCTTCGAACCCCCCACTCATCGATGTTATTGCAGTATTAATCCCGATTAATTCACCAGAAGTATTAACCAATGCCCCTCCGCTATTTCCCATATTAACAGCAGCATCCGTTTGGATATAGGATTGGTTTTTAGAATCACGTTTATTTAAGTCTCTGGATTTAGCACTAATAATTCCAGCGGTTACAGTTGAGTTAAGATTAAAAGGATTGCCAATAGCCAATACCCATTCTCCAATTTTAGATTCATTAGAATCTCCAAAAAAAAGATAAGGAAGCGGTTTATCTGTATCTACTTTTAGAACTGCTATATCGGTAACTGGGTCGGTGGCTACAAGAGTTGCAATATATCTTTTATTGTCGTTTGTTGTCACTTCCAGGGTTTTTGCCCCTTCGATGACATGGTTATTTGTCATAATATAACCGTCTGGAGAAACAATAACTCCAGAGCCTGTACCTATTTTAGATCTTCTTCCTTGACCTAAAAAGTAATCCATATAACTACCCTCATCTGAACTATTCGCAATGTTCTTTACATGTACAACCGCATCAATACTTCTGTTTGCTATTAGAACAAAATCAGATGGAGTTGCAATGTTATTTATATTATTAGGTGTATAATTTATAGGAATGATTGAATTCGAATTCTCGATAGTATCTTTATAATCAGGACTATAAAACGAAATCATGAACATAAAAGTGAGCCCTGAGCTAATGATAGAGACTAAACAGATTTTTAATATAGTTTTCATAAGATTTTATTTATTCCTCTAAATTATAAAACAGTTTCTTAGTTTTTTGTTGGTTTAACGTGCTTTTAACATCTCTATCTAACAAAAAATAATGTGTAAATTTGCATTTGTATGGAACAAGATTTTTATAAATATCAAGGAACTGGAAATGACTTTGTCTTAATTGATAATCGTTTTAAAGTATTTCCAAAAGATAATACAACATTCATTTCACAACTTTGTGACCGCCGCTTTGGTATAGGTTGTGATGGCTTAATATTACTTGAAAATTCAGAAATTTCTGACTTCAAAATGTGTTATTATAACGCAGATGGAAAGGAAGGCTCTTTGTGTGGAAACGGAGCTCGATGTACCGTAGCTTTTGCAGATTTTCTTAAACTTATAGACAATAAAACAACTTTTGAAGCATCGGATGGTATGCACACTGCTATTATAGCAAACGAAATTATTTATTTACAAATGCATGATGTAAATAAAATAGAAACCTTTGATAAGCACTCCTTTTTGGACACAGGCTCTCCACATCATGTCCAAATGGTTGAAGACTTGAAGACTTTTGATGTTTTTGCTATTGGAAAAAAAATTCGAGAGGGTGCTCCTTATAACAAGACGGGAACCAATGTTAACTTTGTTGAGCAAATAAGTAATAACCAATTTGCTATTAGAACATATGAGCGTGGTGTTGAAGACGAAACTCTATCTTGTGGAACAGGTGCTACAGCTGTTGCGATAGCGATGCATAAAAACAAGAAAACAGATTCGAATAATATTGAGATAAAAGTAGCTGGAGGTATTCTTCGGGTTACATTTAATGTGACTGAGGAGCTATATTCTCAGGTGTTTTTGTCAGGCCCAGCAAAGCAAGTTTTTAGTGGAACTATTAAAATTTAATTGTGAATACGACTCTTAGTTTGCGTTATATAGATTCATCGGACCTTGAATTCTTAGATCTGATAGAAAACGATTCTNCCTTGTGGAGANATTCAAATACAACGGAACCATATTCTAAAAAAGTTTTGANAGAATACATTAAAAACGCTAAAGAAGATATAACTACTGCAGGTCAAGTTCGTTTTGTGTTAATCGACTCCAAAATGAATAGATTGGGTTTAGTAGATCTTTTTGATTATAAGAAAAATCATTCGCGTGCAGCGATAGGAATTGTGATATTAGATAAATGGAGAAGAAATGGTTATGCTAAAAAAGGTTTGCAATTAGTAGAGAAAATAGCATTTGAAAATATACATTTACATCAGCTTTATGCGGGAATTTCATTTGATAATAAGCCCAGCCTTAAGTTGTTTAAATCAGTTGGATACTTAGAGACGGGTGTTAAAAAAGATTGGAATTTTTATAAAAACGAATTCCATGATGAAATTATGGTTCAAAAAACATTACATGCATAAAAGAAAAATATTAAAAACAATAGTCCTTCTTGGAATGTTAGTTGGAATTTACTTCACCTATAGCTTTTATCGTGTTTTTTTTATGCCCAATACAGCGTTTTCAAATTCAGAATCGTATGTTTTTATAAGTAACGACACTAGTTTTACTGAGTTAGTTTCTGATTTAGAAAACATCTTATTGTCTGTTGATGATTTCAAGTTAGCTGCAATTAAAAAAGGTTATTCAGAGCGGGTGAAAGGAGGGAAGTATATCATATCTAACGGGCTAAATAATCACGAAATAGTTAATGTTCTTAGAGGGAAAAATACCCCTATAAAAGTTGTGTTCAATAACCAAGAGCGTCTTGAGAATCTAGCCGGAAGAATATCGAAACAAATTGATGCCGATAGCTTAACTTTAATTACTGCTTTTAGAGAAAATGAGTTTCTTGAGTTGAATAATTTCACCAAAGAAAATGCTTTGTCCATGTATCTTCCTAATTCATATGAGTTCTTTTGGAACACTACTGCTGAAGGTTTTAGAAGTAGAATGTTAAAAGAGTACAATCTATTTTGGAATCCCACTCGCTTAGAGCAAGCAAAAAAGATTAGTCTTAGTCCATTGCAAGTAAGTTCTTTGGCGGCTATAGTTCAAAAAGAAACTGTTAAGATTGACGAACGGCCTAAGGTTGCCGCTGTATACTTAAACCGAGTAACAAAACGAATGCGATTAGAGGCAGATCCTACGGTTATTTATGCTTTAAAAATTAGTTTTCAAAATTTTGACACAATCATAAGAAGGGTTTTGAAAAATGACTTAAGAATAGAATCTCCTTACAATACTTACAAAAATAAAGGAGTACCTCCTGGTCCAATTACAATGCCAGACATCAGCTCTATAGATGCGGTTTTAAATCCAGACTCTCACAAATTTCTGTATTTTGTTGCAAACCCAAAGCAACCCGGTTACCATACTTTTTCCAAGACGTATTGGCAACATCTTCGAAACAGTAAAGCCTATTATCGTTGGATAAATAGCCAAAAACTATATAGATAGCGGATCCTTATGGATTATAAAAATTGCAGGTCGTTTGTGAAGAGATAATTTCATTTTCTTCCATTGTTTTATTGAGTATGTCTTTATGAATTCTGTAGAAAGAGTAATGTCGCAGGCAACACATAAATCAGTATTTCTATCTAACGAATTAATAAGATCTTGAAGCATTTGGTCATTTCGATAGGGAGTTTCTATAAAAATTTGAGACTGATTGTAATCAAAAGATTTTTTTTCTAGTTTTTTAATTTCTTTTTTTCTTTTGGACTTATCAATAGGAATATATCCGTTGAATGCGAAATTTTGACCATTTAAACCAGAACTCATTACAGCCATTAAAATAGATGAAGGGCCAACTAGAGGGCGGATGGTTATGTTCTTACGATGTGCCATCTTGACAATTTCTGCTCCAGGATCAGCAACCCCTGGGCAACCAGCGTCTGATATAACTCCCATAGAAATACCTTCTTGAATAGAGTCAAGGTAGGTTAGTACCTCTTCGGGCAAAGTGAATTTGTTTAAAGGGTAAAAGATTAGACTGTTTTGGTCTTTCTTTGGATTTATTCTTTTAATGAAGCTACGCGCGTCCTTTTCGTTCTCGACGATAAAGTGCGTCACTTCTTCAATTACCTTCCTTACAGTAAGCGGGAGCACCTCCATAGGCGCATTTCCTCCTAACGGAGAAGGTATTAAGTACAAAACACCTTTTTTTGTAGGTAGTTCTAGTGTTTCCATGATGCTAAGATATGTTTACAGGCTTTTTCTATTTTATCAAAAACCAACTCAAACTCTTGCTCACTGCCATAATAAGGATCTTCAACTTCTGCGGAACCCAATAGAAGTTTGACTTTATTCTTGTCTGCTTCTGATTGTGCAAGTTTTAAAACATTTTCCATGTTTTCTTGATCCATTACATAGATGTAATCAAATAATCTAAAGTCAGTTGCAATAAAATGTCTGGCTTGCTGATGGGAGATGTCTATTCCATGTANTGCAGCAGTTTTAATACTTCTAGAGTCTGGAGCATTTCCTGTATGATAATTTGCTGTCCCTGCAGAATCAACTTTGATTGATAAATGGTTAGAGTAGTGCTCAAAAATACCCTGGGCTAGTGGTGATCTACAAATGTTCCCAAGGCAAACCATAAGCACATTTCCTTTTTTCATCAATTAGATAACTATAAAGTTAACTTTTGATTGAGATCTTCGACATACTTTCTAAATTGTTTGTCTGTAAAGGTTAAGTTATCAACTGTTTTGCAAGCATGAAGAACAGTTGCATGGTCACGTTTACCGATCTGACTTCCGATACTTGCTAATGAAGCTTTAGTGTATTTTTTAGCAAAATACATTGCCAATTGTCTTGCCTGAACAATATGACGTTTTCTTGTTTTGGACTGGAGTGTTTCTACATCCATTTGGAAGTATTCTGAAACTACTTTTTGGATGTAGTCTATAGAAACCTCTCGTTTGGTATGTTTCACGAATTTTTCAACAA
>JGI20160J14292_10002168_pt1 | contig 15953 bp, 16 predicted proteins | sample COG_10_FD_14292 | JGI IMG/M metagenome (IMG submission 14292) | reverse complement strand
CTTGCAAAAAAACTTTCTGCATTGGAGATTGATTTTGTATGGGTTTGTAATAATCCAAATAAAATTGATCAAATAATTTATAACAAACAACTAAAAAGTATTGAGTACTTAAATCAATTAAAAAATTATCAGAGTATTATCACAGTAGCTAATGATAAATCTCAATTACTGATAAATGAATTTTTCAAATCGAAAGGACTTATAAAAATGAAAGATTATTATTTTTTTTGTTAATCATTAAAAATAACATTTAGCTAATTCAATTGAAATCCTTTTATTATTTTTGTAAAAATTTTCATTTTAAATTCAATATATAAATGAACACTTTATTAAAATCCGCTACTATTATTGACAAAACAAGTGATTTTCATAATAATAAAGTTGATATATTAATTGAAAATGGAATAATATCAAATATTGATTTCAATATAATTAATCCTAAAAATTACAAAGAAATTAATTTAACTAACCTTCACGTTTCTAGAGGTTGGTTTGATTCCAGCGTTTCTTTTGGTGAGCCAGGTTTCGAAGACAGAGAAACCATTGACAATGGTTTAAAGGTTGCATCCAGATCAGGGTTTACATCCATTGCACTTCAACCCAATACAAATCCAATTTCAGAGAGTCGATCACAAATAGAATATATTAAGAACAAATCCGTTAATGACTTAGTCGAAATATATCCAATTGGTGCTTTGACCAATTTTAAATCGGAACTCACAGAAATGTATGATATGAAAAGTGGAGGAGCAATATGTTTTGGAGATTATAAAAAACCCATAATTAATGCTAATACTTTAAAATTAGCACTATTGTATTCGTCTAATTTTAATGGTATAATACTTTCATTTCCTGAAGACAAGGTGTTGTCAAATAACGGGGTTATGAATGAAAATATTACTAGCACATCGATAGGCTTAAAAGGTAGTCCTTCTTTGTCTGAACATGTCCAAATCATGAGAGACTTGTCAATTCTTGAATATACTGGTGGAAACCTTCACATTCCGACAATATCTACTTCTAAGTCAGTTGATATGATTAGACACGCAAAGAAAAAAAAGTTAAACGTTAGCTGCAGTGTTGCAGTTCATAATTTGTTTTTTTCTGATAATACTTTACTTAACTTTAATACTAACTTTAAAGTGCAACCTCCATTAAGGACAAAAGATGATATTAAATCTTTAATTGATGGAGTTAAAGATGGTACAATTGACATGGTTACATCTGATCATAACCCATTAAATATTGAACTTAAAAAAACAGAATTTGATAACGCTGAATATGGCACGATTGGGTTAGAAAGTTTTTTTGGAGCTTTAAATTCAATTTTTTCAACAAAAATGGCAGTCAAGATACTTACAAGTGGGAAAACTGTATTTAATATTCCAGAAAACAAAATTGAAATAGGAGAAACAGCTAATTTAACTCTGTTTAATCCAGATAAGGAATATATCTTTGATAAAAATAATATTTTATCTAAATCTAAAAATTCAATTTTTAAAAAATCAAAATTAAGAGGTATGGTTTATGGTACAATTAATAAAAATAAACTATCTATTCGAAAGTAATGTTAAATGAAGATTTATCTATAAAATATTTAATTAGAGAACCTCAATCCAAAACATCCAAATCTCCATTATTAATACTACTACATGGATTCGGAAGCAATGAGTCGGATCTCCATTCTTTTGCTAATTATCTTCCTGAAAACCACTTTATAGTTTCAATAAGAGCACCTTTTAAGTTACACAATGGTGGATTTGCTTGGTATAATATAAGTTTTGATAATGAAATGAATAAGTTTAACGATCATAAACAAGCTGAAAAGTCTTTAAAAATGATAGTTAATTTTATTGATCAATTATCCAAAAAATACTTAATCGACAACGATCATATATCACTTTTAGGATTTAGTCAAGGAACTATACTTAGTTATGCTTTATGTCTTAATTATCCAGAAAAATTTAAAAATATTATTGGTTTTAGTGGATATATTGATGAAGCGATGATTAATATCGCATCAAAAAACAAAGACTACAGTGAATTGAATTTATACATCTCGCATGGTAAAGATGATCCAGTTATTCCGGTAAATTGGGCTAGAAAATCGACTGAAATACTAAAAAATTATAAAATTAATTATTCTTATAGCGAATTTGATTCAGGACACACAATTTCACCTGAAAATTTTTATGACTTCAAAAAATGGCTAGAATCTAACTAACTTTTATAGTTAATTGGTCATATGCTAAAAATATATTTTCAGGTAAATTACTTTCTACTTCTTTATGAAAACCTAAGTGATGACTAATGTGAGTAAAATAACAAATTTTAGGACTAATTTTTTTTACTAAATCAAGAGCTTCTCTAAGATTTAAATGTGAGTGATGTGCTTCTAATCTTAAGCAATTTAAAACTAAAACGTTCAAGTTATATAATTTTGATAATTCAGAATCCGAAATAGTTTTCATATCAGTTATATAGGCGAAATTCTCTAATCTATATCCAAAGACTTGTAGATCATTATGTTTAACATTTATCGGTAAAATATCAATCCCATTCACTTTAAAGACTTTACTTTCAATCTCAATAGGATTTATTACAGGGACACCAGGATAATTATTATCATTATTAAAAATATAATTATAACGGTTTTTGATGTTAGTTAAAACTCTTTTATGCGCATATATATCAATTTCTCCATGATTAAAATAAAAAGGTCTTAAATCATCAATTCCTGAAACATGATCACTGTGTTCGTGTGTAAAAAAAACAGCATCAAGTTTATTACAATTTGATCGAAGCATTTGATATCTAAAATCTGGTCCACAGTCAATAACAAAATTAGAAGATTTAGATTGTATTAATATAGATGACCTTAATCTCTTGTCCTTGATATCTGTACTTTTACATACAGGATGATTACTTCCTACTACTGGTATTCCTTGGGAAGTCCCTGTTCCTAAAAAAGTAATTTTTAACATAGTTAGATAATTGATATAAAAATAGAATATTTTTCTTTGACCAAATCAATTTTTAATACATTTGTAGTGTACAATTTATATGTTATTAAATATAGCTATGGATATAATTCACAATGGTGATTCAAAAGTAAAAACTGTTCCTACTACGAAACAGAAGGCTTTAAAAATTAATTTAAACGATAATATTTACGGAACTTTTGCTGAAATTGGAGCTGGACAAGAAACTGTTAGACAATTTTTTAGAGCTGGAGGTGCATCAAGTACAATTGCAAAGTCTATATCAGCATATGACAAAGATTTTAGTGACGCAATTTATGGAATAGAAGATGATAAACGATATGTTACCGAAAATAGATTAAGAAAAATGCTTGATTGGGAGACCGATCTAATAGAGCAAAGATTAACTAGAGACAAACATCCTGAAAAATTGTTTTTTTCTTACGCAAATACTGTTGCTACTATAGACTTTGCTAAAAAATTTAAAGGTCATGGATGGGTTGGTCTTAGATTTCAGATTAAACCAAATGGAGAGTACAATGAAATCATTCTCCACATAAGATTTAAAGAAAACGATGCTAGACTTCAACAGGAAACACTTGGAGTTTTGGGCACAAATCTTATTTACAGTGCTTTTTACAAATATAACCAACCAAAAAAAATATTAAAATATCTATATGACAATCTTAATAAAGATCAGTTAGAAATAGATACTATAAATTTTTCTGGACCAGTATTTAGTGAAGTTGACAACAGGTTGATTAGTTTGCAGCTTGTTAAAGGTGGAATGACAGATGCAGTAATGTTTTCTCCAGAAGGTAAAAATGTTCTGCCAGCAAAAATATTATATAAAAAAAACATTCTTGCATTAAGGGGAAGTTTTAGACCTGTAACCAAGGTTAACGTAGAAATGTACCTAAACTCTATCAAATTATTTTTAAAGCAAAAAAATGTTGATCTTGAAAAAACTCAAGTTGTATTTGAAATTACATTATCTAATTTAAAAACTGATGGAGAAATTGATGAGCAGGACTTTTTAGATAGAGCTAAGCTTTTATGTTCGTTAGGACAAACAGTGTTAATTTCGAATTTTAAAGAATATTATAAACTTGTAGAGTATTTCTCTTTATATACTAAGAAAAAAATAGGTATTACAATGGGTATTAATAATTTAATAGAAATATTCAATCCTAAATATTATACACAACTTAGTGGTGGTATTCTTGAAGCATTTGGCAAATTGTTTTTCAAAAATGTTAAAGTATTTGCATATCCAATGCTTGATGAAAACGGAAAAATAGTCAACAGTGATAATTTGAAGGTCCATCCAAGGATGAAAGAGTTATATAAATTTTTTAAATATAACGGAAAAGTCGAAGATGTAGTAGACTATGATATTAATCACTTAAAAATATTCTCAAGAGAAGTTCTGAAATTAATAAACAATGGAGATCCTAAATGGGAAGATATGCTTCCTAAGGGGGTTAGCAAGCTTATTAAAGAGCAGAAATTATTTGGTTATAAATAACTTCTTAGTTATTTAGGATTTGATTAGTATGATCTTTTGTTTTTACTTTATCAATCACTCTAGTAATAATTCCTTTATCGTCTGTTATAAAAGTAGTTCTTAAAATACCTTCGTACTCTCTTCCCATAAATTTTTTCAATCCCCACACACCAAAAGATTTTATTACATCCATATTAACATCAGCAAGTAAAGGGTAAGGAAACCCACCAAACTTTGTGGAAAAAGATGATTGTGACTTTACTTTATCAGCACTGACCCCATATATTGAGTATCCATTTTTCTTTAACTCAGAAAAATTTTCAGATAAATTACAAGCTTGAGCTGTACATCCAGGTGTATTTGCTTTCGGGTAGAAAAAAATAATACATTTATTAGATAACAAATCTTGTGTCTTAACAATATTTCCTTTGTCGTCAAGGCACTCGAAATTAGGTATCTTATCCCCTACTTTTAATAATCCCATAATTAGTATATTTGAATTTTAGGTAAATATAATATAAATGAATAAAAAAGAAAGAATTAAGTTTATTATTGAAGAACTGGAAAAAAAATATCCAAAGGTGCCCATACCTTTAGATCACAAAGATCCGTATACTTTATTAATTGCGGTACTTCTTTCTGCACAATGTACTGATGTTAGAGTGAACAAAATTAACTCCAATTTTATTTGAAAAAGCTAATAATCCCTATGATATGGTCAAAATGAGTGTTGAAGAGATTAAAGATATTATAAGGCCATGCGGATTGTCACCGATGAAAAGTAAAGGAATTTATGGGCTATCTAAAATTTTAATAGACAAACATAATGGCAAGGTTCCTGCAGATTTTGAATTATTAGAAGAATTACCTGCAGTTGGTCATAAAACTGCTAGTGTTGTAATGTCTCAAGCTTTTAATATACCTGCATTTCCTGTAGATACTCATATTCATAGACTTTTATATCGTTGGAAAATCTCTACTGGAAAAAACGTAAAGAAAACTGAAGAGGATGCAAAGAAAGTTTTTCCAATTGAATTATGGAATAAATTACATTTACAAATAATTTGGTACGGCAGAGAATATTCTCCAGCCAGAGGATGGGACATAAATAAAGACATTATAACCAAGACGGTAGGCAGAAAAAAACTTTTTAGTAATTTATTAAATAAATCTAATTGAGACTAAGTTCAATTTTTTCAGATTTAAGCTCAATTACGCATAAAGATTTGGAATAATTAATTAAAAAATTAATTGTTTCTGTTTTAGGCTGTATTGTAGAAGTTATTCTTTTTTTCTTAGAGTAATTTTTTTGCATATTGTTTTTTCTTTATAACGAAGAAAAAAACAAGTTATTGCTATTTAGTAAGAGATATGTTTTTTTTTGAAATAATACTCCTAAGATTGATAAGAGCATACCTCATTCGACCAAGAGAAGTATTAATACTTACACCTGTTTTATAAGAAATTTCTTTAAAACTTAAGTCATTGTAAAATCTGTAAATTAAAACTTCTTTTTGATCATTTGGAAGCAATTCAATTAAGTCTCTAACATCATTATCAATTTGATTTTTAATTAAGTTATCTTCTGCATCAAGAGTGTTATCCTTTAAAACAGAAAAAATATCAAAGTTTTCAGAACTTTGAAATTTTTGTAATCTTTTATTTTTCCTAAAATGATCAATAACTAAATTGTGAGCAATTCTCATTACCCAAGATACAAATTTCCCTTCTTCATTGTAATTACCTAATTTTAATGTTCTTATTACTTTTATAAAAGTATCTTGAAAAACATCTTCTGTCAAATCTCTATCTTGAATCTTTGAATAAATAAAATTGTATAGCTTTTGCTTATGTCTTTTAATTAAAATTTCGAGACAATATTCATTACCTTTAATATAATCGCTTATTAACTGGGAATCAGAAAGTTTATTATAAACCATAACATTACATTTAGTCACAAAAAAATGTGAATTATTTAAAATAAAATTTAAAAAAGTAATGTTATTGTATAGGCGTAATTTTTGTTAATAATTATAATCAAATATAGTCTTATTGATTTAAATTCCAAAAAAACTAATAAAAAACTAGTCATTATCTTCAGATAAATGTAATTAATATTATATTTACTTTTCTATACTTTTTTAAAAACCGTGAAGAAAAAAAGCAATAAAAATATTTTTATTAAGGGTGCAAAACTTCATAATTTAAAAAATATTGATGTTGAAATTCCTAGAAATAAATTAACTGTAATCACTGGACTTTCCGGTTCTGGAAAGTCATCATTAGCTTTCGATACCTTGTACGCAGAAGGACAAAGAAAGTATGTCGAAAGTCTATCAAGTTACGCCAGACAATTCTTAGGTAAATTAGATAAACCAAAAGTAGATTACATTTCAGGAATTTCCCCAGCAATTGCTATTGAACAAAAAGTTAACACCACTAATCCTAGATCAACAGTAGGAACAAGTACTGAGATTTATGATTATTTAAAACTTTTATATTCAAGAATTGGAATAACTTACTCCCCAATTTCAAATAAAAGAGTAAAAAAAGATACTGTTACAGATATTATATCTTTTATTAAAAAAATTAAAATTAATCAAAAATTACTTTTATTATCTCCAATTGAATGTAATAACAAAAATGATTTTAATGAAAAGTTAGATTTACTAAAAAATCAAGGATATAGTCGTATTAAATATAATAATGTAGTAGATAAAATTGATAATTTTAATTATAAAGATTCCAATGATTTTTTTCTAGTCGTTGACAGAATAATTACTGTAAATGATGAATCTTTTTATAATAGACTTGCTGATGCAATTGAGGTTTCGATTTTTGAGGGTAATGGAGTTTGTATTATTGAAGATTTAGACAATAATAAGTCTCATCAATTTAACACGAGATTTGAATTAGATGGTCAAGTTTTCTTAGAACCTTCAACTAATCTTTTTAGTTTTAATAATCCTTACGGTGCTTGTCCTAAATGTGAGGGGTATGGAGATATAGTTGGAATTGACAAAAACCTAGTTATAAAAAACAAGGAGCTTTCTGTTTATGAGGATGCAATTCTTCCATGGAAAGGACAAAAATTAAGTAAATATAAAAATGATTTTATTAAAAATAGTCATAAGTTTAATTTTCCAATTCATAAACCTTATCATGAACTTTCTGAAGATCAAAAGAACTTACTATTTGATGGAAATGAGTATTTCAAAGGGATAAATGCTTTTTTTAACAAAATTGAATCAAAATCTTATAAAATACAAAATAGAGTTCTATTGTCTAGATATCGTGGGAAAACACTTTGCACTCAATGTAAAGGCAATAGACTAAGAAAGGAAGCAGATTTTGTAAAATTGATAACAAATCACTATCGGAGTTAATTAATCTATCCATAAAAAAATTATTATTTTTTTTTAATAAAATAAATTTAACAGATTCTGAAAAACAAATTTCCAAGAGAATACTGATAGAAATTAAAGCTAGATTAGAACATCTTTCTAATGTTGGTTTAGATTATTTAACCTTAAATAGAAAATCAAAAAGTTTATCTGGAGGTGAAAGTCAAAGAATTAATATAGCTACATCTTTAGGCAGTAGTCTTGTAGGGTCTCTATATATTTTAGACGAACCGAGCATTGGATTACATTCTAATGATACAATTAGGTTAATAAAAGTTTTAAAATCTTTACGAGATCTAGGTAACACAGTCATAGTTGTCGAACATGATCACGATATAATGAAACAGGCAGACCATATAATAGATATAGGTCCAAAAGCAGGATCACAGGGTGGTGAATTAGTTGCTTGTGGTAATTATACAGATTTCTTAAAACAGGACTCTATAACTGCTAAATATTTAAATGGAAAGGTAGAAATATCAATACCCAAAATTAGAAAAAAAAGTAAAGAATATATCAAAATTATTGGAGCAAGAGAAAATAATTTAAAAAACATAAATGTAAATATACCTCTAGGAATATTCACGGCAATTACAGGAGTGTCAGGATGTGGAAAAAGCTCATTAGTAAAAAACATTTTATACCCAGCATTACAAAATGAATTAGGAATTTATGAGAATAAACCCGGTGAATTCACGAAAATTGGTGGAGATTTAGAAAAAATAGATTTCGTTGAATTTATTAATCAAAATCCAATTGGAAGATCATCAAGGTCAAATCCTGTAACCTACATTAAAGCATATGATGACATTAGAAATCTTTATTCAAAACATAATCTAAGTAAACAAAGATTATATAAACCAAAACATTTTTCTTTCAATGTTGACGGTGGAAGATGTGATAAATGTAAGGGAGATGGAGAAATAACAATTGAAATGCAATTCATGGCGGACGTACACTTATTATGTGATCAATGTAAAGGAAGAAGATTTAAAAAAGAGGTATTAGATATTAAATATTCAAATAAAAACATTTTTGATATTTTAAATATGACTATTAATGAAGCTTTGCGTTTTTTTGAAGCAGCTGAAGAAATGAAAATATATAAAAAATTACTACCTCTAAAAGATGTAGGTTTAGGCTATGTTAAGTTAGGTCAAAGCTCCTCTACTCTGTCTGGAGGAGAAGCTCAAAGAATAAAGTTAGCTTATTTTCTAGGAAAGGCAAATAATAAAAACAGAGGGGTCTTTATATTTGATGAGCCAACAACAGGGCTACATACAGATGACATTAAAAAGCTTTTAAAATCATTTAATTCATTGATAGATATAGGAAACACAATAATTGTTGTTGAACATAATTTAGAATTAATTAAATGCTCAGACTATATTATTGATTTAGGCCCAGTTGGTGGAGAAATGGGTGGTCATATAATTGCTGAAGGTAGCCCAGAAGATTTAAACTCAAATAAAAAATCAGTTACTGCTAAATATTTAAAAGAATATTTAAAATAAATGACTTTGGCACGCTCTTTGTTTAATATAAAATAGTTAGTTTAATTTATTAGATAGTTAGTTAGAAACCTTGCAAAATCACATCTTTGGGTTTGCAAGGTTTTTTAATTTAGAAATGTATTTGTTATAAAGATTTTTTATATCAACCGATACATTAAAATAAAGAATTATAAATGTATAAATAATAATTACAAATAAAGTTTTGACTATAATATTTAAGTAATTAGAAAAGTCTAATTCAAAATAAAATGAAGTTAAAAAACCTATTAAAATAATTAATCCAATTTTGAAGGAGTTCTTAGTTACTGGATGTAGATTAAATTTCAAATAAACAGTGTATACTTTTATTGAATTATATAAACAAATGGCTAAAAATGATGAAATAGCAGCACCTTCTAAGCCATATAAAGGAATTAATAAGTAATTTAAATAAACTGTAGCAATAGTTATTAAAACACCTATAAAAACTATTTTACTGTAGTAAATACTATTAAATATAATTCCATCAACATTTCCTAAAAAAGCATTATAAATTTTAGTGAAGGAAATAATTAATACAATATTGTAGCCCTGTTTGTAATTTTCTGGAATAAAAGAATAAATATCATTTAAATTGAAAACAATTAGAAGAAAAACAAAACCGCAAACAATTAGTAAATTTAAACTAGATTTTCTATACAATATTCCTAATTCAGTAAACTTTTTCTCATTTAATAGTTTAGCGCTTAGAGGATTAGCTATTTGAAATAAAGATCTTCTAGGAACTGTAATTAAAGTAGATATATAAATTGCAACAGAATAATAAGCAACTTTAGAAATATCCAAATATTGAGCTATCATAAATTTATCAATTTCTAAAACAATATTTGCAACTGCTCCGGCGAGACAAATGATAAATAAATATTTAAAAATTAAAAAAGAATTTTTTGGCATTGTAATCTTAAAAACAAAAGGATTATATCTGATTGCATAAATCATCATAATCAAAGTTCTAAACACATAAATAGACAAAACACTTAAAATGAATTCTTGTTCATTAATTAATTCAAAATATATAAATATGAGTAAAATTGAAATTAATACTCTATGGAAGATTTCTTTTAAAAAATTCCCAAATACTGAAATTAATTTAACTTTAACTAATGAATAAAAAACTTCGAAATATGCAAAACTGATGGCAGTAACTATTATTACCCAAATATTCGTTTCTGTTAAAAATTGATTTGTAGGTAATATTAATTTTATAAAATCCATTGAAGTAATGCCAATAGCAGTTAAAATTATTACACTTAATAAGGGAACAATCAACATAACGCTTATAAAAGAATCTTTATCAGTTTTGTTGATATATGAAGAGTAAAATTTAATTATTGCATTATGAGTTCCGAGAGAAATAAAAGGAAGCATTATAGTTGCAGTTGAAATAATAAAAGCTAGTAATCCATGATATTCATCTGACAAAAAATAGGTATATAAAAATAATACATTAATAGCACCTAAAACAAATCCTATATATGTTGTAATTGTATTATTAATAGATTGCTTAATTACTATTCCCATTATAGATTTTTTATAATATTTGAAATAGATCTGGTTAATTCAATTCTATTATATTTATTAGTATTATTTGGCAAAATTGTGATACCATCGGCTTTAAATTTTTCAAAATAATTCAAAATACAATTATAAAGTTCAATTTCTTGATCATATTTAAAATTAAAACCAACGTTAGTATCATTTATAATACTCTCGACATCATCGTTATTTGAAATTGAAATAATTGGTCTACTCGAATTCAAATATTCAAACAATTTAGCGGGTATAATATAATTTGATTCTACTTTATTAGTTTGAATTAATAACAATATTTGAGAATTTTTCAAATATTTACTTGTTTGATCATAGCTAATATGACCTATATATTGAACATAAGGCTCTAAAGAGTATTTTTTAATTGATTGTTTCACCTCAACACTTACATTACCAACTAAGTTTAATTGTAGATAGTGTTTTAAATCATTTACTTCATTTATTAATCTACTTAAAACTTTCCACAATATATAAGGATTTCTATCAGATAACATAGTACCAATGTGTGAAATAGAAAATTTAGTATCTAAATTAAAATCATCATAATTAAAATGATCAAAACCATTTGTTATTGTTGAAATAGGTTTATTGGTTAATTTACTATACTCAATATTTAAACGGTTAGATGTGACAATTATATGATCAGCTTCATTTAGAATATTTTTTTCTAATTTTTTATGCTTATTTAAAGTTGATTTTGTAAAAAAAAACTTTTTATTATACCAAATGTTTGTCCAAGGATCTCTAAAATCAGCTAACCATTTAACCTTAGTTAAACTTTTTAATCTTTTACCTAAAAGATGCATACTATGAGGTGGACCCGTAGTAATGATTGTATCAATTTTATTTGAAATTATGTAATTCTTTAGAAAGTTGACAGAATTTTTAGCCCAAAACAACTTTGGGTCAGGAATAAAAAAATTACCTCTTACAAAAAGTAATATCTTATCAATAATTGAGAGTTTTTCTTTAGAAGGAATAAAGCCTTTATTGTAATTAGCATAATGTTTGGGTAAAAATAATTTGAATATTTTATCAAATAAAAAAATTGGTTTTTTAATTATATCAACATTTGCGGGAATATCTATTGTTAATGATTTATCTAATTGGTTTATATCTGAAATTTGTGGAGTATACACTGAAGGCATTATATTAAATTGACTGAAATACTTTACAAATTTTAACCATCTTTGCACACCAGGTCCTGAATATGGCGGCCAATAATAAGTTATAATCAATACTTTATTTTTCAATTTATTCAGCTTCTATTTTTAATATTATAAAACAATGATGACATCATGAGCAAGAATAGTAAAAGTGAACTTCCTAAGCTAACATAAGAAGATTTATTCACAACATCAGGACTAAAGTAACATTCAATTGTATTATTACCTTTATTTAAATACAACCCTCTTAAAGCTACATTAACATTATCAAAGTTAGTTTCTGTGCCGTTTACGTAAACTTTCCAACCATGGGGATAAAATATTTCCGAAAAAACAGCATAACCATCTTCATTATTAGAAGCGGTATACTTTAAATAATTCGATTTAAATTCAACTAAATTAATAGTTGAATTATCAAGAATTTTAAATTTTTGACTTCTAATCTTAGTCGAAACGACACTTTTATTTAAATTTAATGAATCAAGGGATAAAATAGCTTCATTTTGAGAATCTACTTTATAAATATTTTCTACAAACCAAGCATTACCGTTAGCATCTTCGTTAACATAAGCTTCGAATTCATCATTGTCATTTTTGCTAATAAAATACTTGACATTAAGCATGTTTAAAACAGGCATATGATTTTTTGAGATGTAAAATTTTAAAAGAGCATCATAATTAGAAAGTTTAGCAGCATGATATCCTAAAACTGAATTATGAAAGTAAGAAGCTTTTGTTGAGTTACTAGTCAAATCAAGAACTCTAAATTTAGATTTATCATTTAATATTGAAACATCAGCTTTGTTAGCTTTATAAGGGACTTCAACATTTTTAGATTTAACAAAATCATCAGAATTTACGTAATTGTGATTAAATCCAACTAAATCATACGAACCAATAATTAAAAAAAGAATAATTAATAAATTGGATGAAATAATTTTTTTTCGATAAAAGCTTAATATTAAAAAAGATAAAATAACATAAATAAAAGTTCTAAATAAATCTGATTTAAATAATATGATTCTATCTAGTTTTAATGCATCTAAATATCCAGGGCCATATGCATCTACATAAAGTGAATCGTTTACCCCTCTGAAGTCAAATAAATCAATTGATAAATACAAACCAATAACTAGGATAACAAATACAGCCAAAGTCTTATTTAAGGCAGTTTTAAGCACTTTAGAAGTTATGTTTTTATGAATTATTGTATGTAGTGAGTATACAGCTAAAACGGGAACACAGAGTTCTAAAATAACTTGAATTGAACTAACAGCTCTAAATTTATTATAAAAAGGGAAAAAGTTTATAAAAATATCTGTTAAAAATGACAGATTTTTCCCATAAGATAATAGTAAAGAAATTATAATTGAACTAAGTAACCAATACTTATTTCTATTAGAAACTAAAAAGATTGATAAAATGAATAAAAAGAAAACTACTATTCCAATATAAGCTGGAGCTTCAACTATTGGTTGACTTCCCCAATAAGTAGGACTAAACTCAATAGCATCTCTAGCTTGTATTGTATTAGCTCCAATAGATTTAAAATATTTAAAGGATTCTGAATCAGAATCAAGCTTTTCGACACTTCCACCTCCAATTAATCGAGGAATAAATAAATTTAAACTCTCAAAAAAACCATAACTATATTCTGTAATGTAATCATAATCCAAACCATCAGATTGAATCTGGTTTCCGTCTGGGCTAATAGTTATTTCATTTAATCCTCTAGTACTTTGTTTTGAATACTCATAGGTACTCATAATAGTACTTGCATTAAGTGCTATTGAAAAAAATAAAGCTGAAAATAATATAGCTATTGATTTAAAATATTCTTTCAATAACTTTCTTTTATAGAAATTAAAGAGATAATAAAGACCTAGTAAAACAACAATAAACATTAAGTAATAGGTCATTTGAAAATGATTCGCACAAATTTCAAGTCCCAAAGCTAAGGTGGTTATAAAAAAACCAGTATAATAACTCTTATTAAATACTAAAATTATACCAGCTAAAACTAAAGGCATGTAAGCTATGGCATGTGCTTTAGAATTATGACCAGCACCAATTATAATAATTAAATAGGTAGAGAAGGCAAAAAATACTGATCCTAAAAACGCTAACTTATAGTCCATTTTCAGAACTAGTAAAAAAACATAAAAGTTGATTAGATATAGTAACAAATAATCTGCCGGTCTGGGTAAAAACCTTAAAAAAAGATCAATCTTTTTGATGTAATTATGAGGGTATTTTGCTCCGAGTAAATAGGTTGGCATTCCCGAAAAAGCACTATCAGTCCAATAGGTTTCAGAACCATTTAGATTTCTAAAATCATTTTGTTCTTTGGCCATCCCAGTATATTGAACGATATCATTTTGATAAATTTTTTCCCCCTTCAAAATGGGTGAAAAATAAGAAACTGAGATAATAACAAATAAAATAAATACTAAAAAGTGGTGTGAGTTATTTTTTAGATATACAGAAATACTAGTCAAGTTCTTCATAATCGACATAATCACCAATGTTGTTATTTGATTCTTTATTTCTTTTCGGCATTTTATCAATACTTACTTCACCTTCGTTTTTTTTAGAACTATTTCTTTTATTTTGGCTGAAATTATCATTCATTTTATTTGACACATGTCTAAATAAAAAAGGAGCCGCAAGTTTCATCAAGAAACCTAAAACACGATAAATCAGATAAGACCATAATAAAAAATATAATATTCCCATAAGTTCAAAAATACAATTATTGTAGAATAATAAAGTTAATAAAATAATAAAAATTATATATTTGAATAAATTGATTTAATATGACCAAAACTCTGTTATTAATATTATTAGCAATATTTCCAAATTTAATAATTGGTCAATATACAGACGTCATAAACAGTAATAAACCTGGTGAATCTTTTAGTGCTTTCTCTGTAGGAACTGATGTAATACAAGTAGAAACCAGTACTAATTTTTTAAAGCAGAAACATAAATTACTGAATAATAAATTTATCGGCCACAGTATTGATTTTTCACTCAGGTATGGTTTTCTTAAAGAAGAATTAGAATTTATAAGCTTAGGTAGTTACCAAACAGATATTTTTTATGATTACAGATATAACCCTACAAATGAATTAGCCAGAAAAAATATTAAAGAATTTAAAATTGGATTTAAATATTTAGTATATGACCCATACAAGAATTATGACGATAGTCCAAATGTCTATAGTTATAGGGCAAATCAAAAATTTAAATGGAGATCACTTTTACCTGCCCTAGCTGTAATGTCAGGAGTAAATATTGATTCTAAAATGAATCCATACACTGCAAATGGAATAAATGGTATAAGTCCATATATATTAATAGCCACACAAAATAATTTTAAAAATAATACTGTATTCGTCGCTAATATTTTATATGATAGGATTGGATCAAATCAGAGTGACTTTGAATATATCGTTACACTAACTAAAGCTTTAAATGTAAATTGGGCAATATTTTTGGAAACACAGGGAATAAAAAGTGATTTTTATGCAGACAATCTATTCAGTTTTGGTGCTGCATATCTTTTCAATAAAAACTTTCAAATTGATGCTTCATATACAACCAACAATAAAGAAACACCAAGGGTTGGAAAAATATCATTTGGGTTAAGCTACAGATTTGATTTTCACAAAGATAAAGTTCTTATAAAATGAAAATAATAAAAGTTAATAATAAAATACAGTTAACTGAGTTTGTAAAGTTTCCATTTGATTTATATAAGAACTCAAAACAATGGGTCCCCCCTATTA
>JGI20160J14292_10002167_pt1 | contig 15962 bp, 9 predicted proteins | sample COG_10_FD_14292 | JGI IMG/M metagenome (IMG submission 14292) | reverse complement strand
GCCGCTGAGATAGCGGTAGTCACCTGTTGGGGTGCGTATGGTGCCTTGGACACCGGCCTCTGTTGAAGTCAAGTCAAGTTGGGAGGTGGCAACGTCACTTTCATCGCCTTCACCAAACCAGACGTCCCACGTGCCTTCAATTGCAGTGGATTCAGACTGTGTCGTCCGAGTGGTTATTTCAAACGGAACTTGGTACGGGTATCCGTTTTTTTTAGGCCGCAAAGAATCAGTCCAAACACCTTGGTTTAACTGTGCCTCACCTGTGGCCAATGATCCCCCAAAGACAGGAACCCGGTATACAGTGTCGTTGACGCGTTCCAACACCAAAACTTCTGCTCCGTTCTGGATTTGCCACGAATCTAGCTCGCGCTGAATGGGAAATACAGCACGTGTCGAGTCGTTCAGAACAAACTCAACGAACTGATTTTCAATGGGCTGACTACACGCCAAAAACAAGGAAAGGAATCCTAATGCCCAGCAAAAATGAAGAGGTCGCATCAGCCGAGGTCAAACTTGATGCCTTGCGCAAGAGGCAGGGTTGTGCCGTAATTGACCGTGTTGGTTTGTCGACGCATGTATGCTTTCCACGCATCACTTCCAGATTCACGCCCCCCTCCTGTTTCTTTTTCGCCTCCAAATGCACCACCAATTTCCGCACCAGAAGTACCGATGTTGATGTTGGCGATTCCACAATCGGAACCCGCGGCAGAAATAAAGCGCTCGGCTTCACGCATGTTGTTGGTCATAATCGCAGAAGACAATCCCTGTGCTACTCCGTTTTGCAGATCGATGGCTTCTTCCAGCGTATCGTAAGGCATGATATAGAGCAATGGAGCGAAGGTCTCGTGCTGCACAATCGCCATATCATTGCGGGCTTCAGCGATGGAAGGGCTTACATAACATCCGCTCTCATATCCAGCCCCATCAAGCTTACCTCCTTTGACTAAGAACGTTCCACCCTCGGCTTCGACAGCGTCAAGCGCGTCGAGGTACATCTGAACTGCTGCTTGGTCGGTTAAAGGGCCAACGTGGTTTTTTTGATCCAAAGGATTCCCAATGCTCAGTTGTTGGTAGGCTTTGGTGAGAACTGTTTTGACCTGGTCGTAGATGGATCGGTGGATGATCAATCGACGGGTTGATGTGCAGCGCTGACCGCATGTGCCAACAGCTCCAAATACGGTGGCCGGCACAACCATTTCCAAATCAGCGTCAGGGGCAATAATAACCGCATTGTTTCCACCGAGCTCAAGCAAAGCACGCCCCAAACGGGCTCCAACCGCTTTACTGACCGCCTTGCCCATGCGGGTACTACCGGTGGCACTAACCAAAGGAATGCGCGTGTCATCGCTTAATTTCTCACCGATGTTAGCGTACCCATTGACAACGCAGCTCAACCCCTCGGGTACATCATTCGCTGCTGCGACTTCGTTCCAAATATGCTGGCAAGCAATGGAGCACAAGGCGCTTTTTTCTGAGGGCTTCCACACACACGAATCACCGCAGATCCACGCCAATGCCGTGTTCCATGACCAAACGGCTACCGGAAAATTAAAAGCAGAGATGATGCCAACGACCCCCAAAGGAAGGTACTGCTCAAACATGCGGTGGTCTGGACGTTCGGAGTGAGTGGTCATGCCGTAAAGCTGCCGACTTAGACCGACAGCGAAGTCACAGATGTCGATCATTTCTTGCACCTCACCCAATCCCTCTTGCAGAGACTTTCCCATTTCATAACTCACGAGCGCACCGAGCGCGTCTTTCTTTTCCCGAAGGGCGTCCCCAAACTGTCGAACAACTTCTCCACGCTTTGGAGCCGGAACAGTGCGCCACTCGATAAAGGCTTGCTGGGCCGCTTCTACCGCACGCTCGTAATCTGCATCTGTTGCGCTGGACAATGAAGCAATCTTTTTTCCATCCACAGGAGAGATGGAGTCAATCGTGGGTCCTGATCCAAAGGATTCGGTCCCGATCATGACACCGTGGTTGTGGGGTTGAATGTTCAGGGTCTGGAGAATACGTTGAATGTCCATGAGAGTGCGGTTAAAAAGATTGGCGCAAAGGTAAACAGCACGAGACGAATGCTATATTCATTAAAACGTTGATAATAAGGGTTTTGCGCGTTTCTATTTTCTCGAGGGTGCCGCACCGTGGCCTTTACAGAACGTCAGAGGCCTGTTTTGGCGCGCTATTGGGTCGATTTCTATATGTTTCACGTGAAACATTAACAAAAGGCTCACCGTCCAAGGTGAACGAGAAGAACCGCGAGATCGGATGCGCTCACCCCAGAAATTCTGGATGCGCTTGATAGGTTAGCAGGTTGTTCCTCTGAAAGTTTTTCTCGAGCCTCGCTGCTGAGGGATTCGAGGGCGTGGTAATTAAACCCTTTTGGTATGCTGATATAATCAAGTCGCTGGAGTTTGTCGGCGACTGCTTGTTCTTTTTCAATGTACCCCTCGTACTTCACCTCGACTTCCAGGCATTCAATGTCGGCAAGTTCTAATTGGTGTTCTTGAGACTTTTGATTGATCGAATCGATGGAAGAAATGAGGTCAGTAAGACCGATGTTAGGCCGAGATAAAAGAGCGATAGACTTTTGTTTTTGTCGGAGAGGGGCGCTGTTCTTTTTTTCAAGAAGGGCTTGAGCTTCGTCTGGCGTCACGCTGGTTTTTTCCAAAGAGGTTCGCATTTTTTTAATCCGCGCCCTCTTGGATTCAAGTGCCTGCAGCCGTGCGTCACTCGCCAACCCCATGGCATGAGATAGGGGAGTTAACCGTTGATCTGCATTGTCTTGTCGAAGGAGGATTCTGTATTCTGCACGTGAGGTGAACATGCGGTACGGCTCTTTCGTGCCTTTGGTGACGAGGTCATCGATCAAAACACCGATGTAGGCTTCGTTTCGTTTGAGAGTTACAGGCTCCATGTTCCACGTGGAACGTGCGGCGTTGATGCCCGCCATGATACCTTGCGCTGCGGCCTCTTCATATCCTGTTGTACCGTTGATTTGACCGGCGAAAAACAAACCTTGAATGGCCTTGGTCTCCAAACTGTGATGGAGCTGTGTGGGGTGAAAGAAGTCATATTCGACCGCATAGCCGGGTCGGAAAAACCGAACGGATTCGAAGCCAGGAACCGACCGCAAAGCCTTGACTTGGATATCCTCTGGCAGGCTTGTGCTAAATCCATTGACGTACACTTCAACCGTTTCCCACCCCTCTGGCTCAACGAATAATTGGTGTGAATCTTTGGTGTGAAATCGCTCAATTTTATCCTCGATGCTCGGACAATACCGCGGACCCAATCCTTGAATTCGCCCATTGAACATAGGTGAGCGATCAAAACCCTCTCTCAAAATATCATGGACCGCGAGGTTGGTGTGTGCGATGTGGCAGCTGCGCTGATTGGACAAGATGGGTGTATCGGTAAAAGAGAAACGCTGTGGGTTTTCATCCCCCTTTTGTTCTTCAAGGACTTGGTAGTTGATGCTGCGCCCATCAACCCGAGGGGGCGTTCCTGTTTTCATGCGATCCGCACTGAAACCATGTTCTACTAGTTGCTCGGTGATTCCGTGAATTGCTTTTTCGCCCGCTCGTCCGCCTCCAAATTGCTTCTCACCAATGTGCATCAAGCCATTCAGGAATGTGCCTGCTGTGACGACAACAGACTTGGACCGGATGGTGGCGCCAAGTTGGGTTTTGACCCCGCAGCATCGATCGTTTTCGATGATAAGTTCAAGAACAGCGTCTTGCCAAAAGTCGAGTTTAGGCGTCTGCTCGAGCATTAACCGCCACTTCTCAGCGAAGCGCATCCGGTCATTTTGGGTTCGCGGAGACCACATCGCTGGGCCCTTGGATCGGTTGAGCATTCGAAATTGGATGGCACTGTGATCGCTAACGATTCCAGAATATCCACCGAGCGCATCGATTTCCCGTACAATTTGACCCTTGGCGATGCCGCCCATGGCGGGGTTGCAGGACATCTGTCCGATGACCCCCATGTTCATCGTTATGAGCAAGGTGTGGGCACCAAGATTTGCTGCTGCTGCTGCTGCTTCGTTACCAGCGTGTCCTGCGCCAACAACAATGACGTCGTATTCTGGATGAATCATGGATGAAGTTCGTAGTAGCGTAAGATCCACTGTTCCTCAGCTTCACGCATGGCAATGGAATCCTTCTTTGTTTTGTCTTTATACCCTATGAGATGAAGGTTCCCGTGTGCAATAACCCGAAGTAACTCATTGAAAAAGAGTTGTTTATGACTTACTGCGTTTTCTTTTACACGATCAACGGAGATCAAGATATCCGCAGACAAGGTGTTGCCTTCGCAGTAATCAAAGGTGATAATATCCGTGTAGTAATCGTGCTGTAAGTGAGTCTTATTGATCTCAAGTAAGTAACGGTCACTGCAAAAAACAATGGAAATTTCCCCAATGGTTTTTTGGTGCACGGATGCGAAATCAAGCAACCAAGCTTTGATTTTGCGCCGATTCGGGCAACGAAAGGAATGGTCGGCATTGTGAAAATGAAATGCCAAAGCAGGATGTTATGTGGTTTGAAAAACACCCTTAAAAGTCAACTCAACAATGCGTCCATCATCGTCGAATTCACACGCATCAGCCAATTGACGCATGAGGAAAACTCCTCGTCCGTTGGGCTTCTCGAGGTTCTCAGGAGAAGTTGGATCAGGGACGTTTTCGTAATCAAACCCAGCGCCGGAATCAACAATTTTGAAATACAGGTCCGAGGGCTGGATTTCGTATTCAACCACAACTTTCTTATCGGGATCTAATTTATTTCCATGGACAATAGCGTTGTTGACGGCCTCCGTCATAGCGATCAAGACGTCACCATAGCATTCCTCTTGGAAGGTCGTTTCTTCTCGAATCTCGTCGATTAATCGCTCGATGATCGCAATGTTTTCGGGCTCTGAGGTAAATTCCAGTTTATGCATGGTTTCAATCATGGGTCCTATCATTGGGGTGGAAGCTCGGAGTCGGGCTTCGTGAGGTCCAAATTATTGAAATATTCGTTGACTCGGTCACGGTAATAAGCATCCAATTCAAGGGGGATTGTTCGTAACCACTCGGCTTCTCTATTCTTTTGCTCCCGATAATCCAAGAGCGGAGCAGGCTCGGTAGCGAGGTTTTGGTCCCCTGCCTTGGATTTACGTTTATCGTCTTCACCCCGCGTCATCTCTGCATTCTCAGCCTCCAAGAGCCGAACTAAAAGCTGCTGTTGTCGCTCCAATGTTTCTAGTGTGACGTTCTTATTGACAAGGTCTCGCTCCAATTCTTCCATCTCTTTAGCGATGTCGTTCATCTGATTTCCATCTCCCGAGCCATCTCCATTCATCTCTTGGGCCTTCTTTTCGGCCATTTGACGAAGCGCGGCTTGTTGAGCGGCCATTTGAGCGAGCTCTTTGCTGAGCTGTCGTTTTTGTTTTCCGCTGTTGCCCGCGTTGGCCCCCTCGCCCATCATTTCTTTCATTTTTTCGAGCCGATCACCCAAGGACTGTTGCATTTTTTTGATGTCACCAGCGCTAGGGGAGGGTTTAGGTTTGCCGTTGCCCCCTGGCTTTTCACAATTGCCATTCCCGGGCTGTTTTTCAGCCATGTCTTGTTGCATTTGCTGCAACGCGTCATCCAACATTAAAGCGAGGTTATTGAAGCTCGTCATCACATACTGCTGGTTTGTGGTGATGATGTCCGTTTCACGGTCCCCAAAATTACCTAACGCCAGAGCCATGTGGTGGTTGACCAGCCCAACTTCACGGTTCACGGCTGGAGCGAGTTGTGGAATCCGCATGCTGAGCTCAAAAAGTGAATCTTCCACCACCATGCGCGCGTCGTCTTTAAGACGTCTTTGGGTTTGCCCGTGCACAACATAAGCCGGATCATTCTTGCTGGTGTTGCGTAAATCCGCCATCAAACCCTCCTCCTCAAACGATAATTGAATGATGTTTTCCAGAAGCTCCCTCAATGCGTCCATGTCCATTTCCAGGGCTTCTTCACTGGATTGTTGCATGAGGCTTTCTAGCTGTTGGGCCATCTGTTGCATCTCTTCCGCTGCGGACTGCTGGTTTTGAGAAGCTTTTTTGTTTTTACTCTGTTCCAACTGGTCAGAGCTGTCATTCATCTTTTCTTGAATGGATTCACGCTCTTCCTCCCGGTCCATTGTGGTGTTGGGGTTTTCGAGCTCTTCATTGGATTTTTCCAAATCGTCAAGTTCCTTTTGAATCTCTTCAAACGCTTTATTCAAGGAGTCTTGTTCGGCTTGTAAGCTGTCATTGGAACCCTCTTCATTCCGGGTCTTTTCAGCTAAATCAGCCTGCTTTTCAGCGAGTTCCTTCAGGTCGTCAATGGCCTCCTCCATTTTAACCTCAAACTCCAACTGCTTGAATTGTTCTAACGCCCGATCCAATTCCTTTTCCAACGACTCTTGATCGACCTGCATGTTTTCCAACTGCTCCTGAATTTGTTCCATGGATTCAGGGTCCATTTGTTCCATGAGCCGCTGCATCTCTTCGTACAACTCCTTCAACTCGTCGCTCATCACTTGCTCCATGAGGTTTTGGAGTTGTTCCTGTTTTTCTAATATGCGCTCTTCTTCTGGACTGAATTCATTTGTGCGCTCATCTTTTTCACTGTTGATTTCTTGTAGCTCGTTGAGGTCTTCCTGAAGCTGTTTTTGCTTTTTCATTAGCTCCTCTATCGCCCGCTCATCCTTCCAATCCATCTCTTTATCCTCAGCCAATTGACGGCGCAACGACTCCATGTTTTCGCGCACTTCAGCGGCACTCTGTCGCGCGGCGGCCATGCGTTCTTCAATGTCCGCATTGGCTTGGTCGCGCTCTTCTCGGATCTCTTCTTTACTCGGCGGCGAGAAGGTTCTTGGTGTTGATCGCGACATTTTAGCACCGTGGATGCGGTCATTGTCCCAGACTTCGAACCAATACTCGAGCACATCGCCTTGGATAACGTTGATTTCATCAAGTCGCCATTCAAAAAAGAAACGATCGCCGCGACCCCTGGGCGCAGCGAGCGATTGGCGTAGAGCATTCCCCGCCGTCGGTCTTTCTCCAGCAAGCAATTCTTCCGCTCGCTCACCGACCTCGATCCACTGGTAAACAAAGGTCAGTTGACTGAAGCCGTAATCATCCGAAACTTCCCCATTGAAGTAGCGCGTCTTCAGGGCGGTTGAATCGACGCTTTCTGTCGCGCGAATGCGCGGAAATTGATCGGAGCTAACGTGCAAGTGATAACGCATGGAGTCCAATGCACCCACAGCGCTATTGGAAGGAACCACCCAATATGGACCGCTTTCTTTTGCCCGAAGAGCAGCAGTGAACATACCGCCCGCCCCGCGCTCCACAGCAACAGGGGACCCCCCAAATTCCAAGCGCAGGCTCTCTGTGTCTTTGCTTCGTATGCGCCATTCAATTTGGGTTCCCTCGGGGACCCTCAAGTTTCCTACATCTTGCACGGTTTCGGCTGGAAGACCGGTGTAGGAGGGGGGAGTGGTTGTAACCTCCAACCCCACTAAAGTTGGGACAGGGAGAGCCTTGAGGGTGTACACATCGGAAGAAACACCGGATCCAAAGAGTGTAAAACTCAGGCTTTCTCGGACCATAGGAAACACATAACGAAACCGTCCTTCACCTGTTCGTTCCATGCGGTAGCGGCTCTCACCAACTTCGATCATCACGATTTCCGGTTGGGCCTCTCCCTCTGTTTGAACTTCCAAAGTGAACGGCTCGAGAGCTGGAACAGCGAGTGGATTGCTGAGCACAGAGAAAGCAAATGGCGGTGGCGGAATAAAATCCTGCCGATGTGCGAGAATCCTGCTCGCAGGTTCTTGGACCAATTCAGGACTCCACCCCATAATTCCTGCGGCAAGAATCAACGTTGGTACAGCATATTTTAAGAGTTTTCGGCTCTTTTTCCAATCAATCGCTCGTTGAAACGCGACCGGTTTCAAGGCTGTGGTGCGTTCTTCGATGGACGCCTGCAGCAATGAAGTATCGCTTGTGCTTGACGTCGTTCCGAGTTGACGTTGAAGTTGCAGAACATTGAGCAACCGGTCACTGATCTCCGGGAAGTGTTCGCCAATGATAGAGCTCGCTTGCTCATGGGTCAAACCTCGGCTCAACCGCCCCCACTGGAGCAAAGGCCACAAGACCCACCCTCCTATAACAGTGCTTCCTCCCCCAGTTAAAACCCAAAATATCACGGTACGACCTGCGATTCCAAACTGCCCAACATATTCCAACAAGGCAAAGGTGATGCCGCTGACGATGAGCACAGCAACCGACAAAAGCAAGCCGTTAACCACCTGATTGAGGTAGTACGCCCGGATAAAATCATCCAACTTTTCAATAAGGCTTCCCTTCGCTTCCATGTAATTACGAAGTTACGGTTCAATGACCAGTGGAGTTGCATTGTCGATGTTCGCGCTGAAAGTATGTATTTTTGACCCCCCTCCATTCGCAATTAAGATTCACATGCGCCCACTTACTCTCGCCTTCTTTGTAACGACAGCCGCGGTGCTTTTGACCACGCAGGTCCAGTCACAGCTCGTTATTAATGAATTTGATCCATCTGGACCAGGCATTGACACGCAGGAGTTCGTGGAGATTTACGGCACTCCAAATCAGGATTTGTCCGGCTTTTTGTTGGTGATTTTTAACGGTTCAAACGCCCAATCCAACCTTTCGGTCGACTTGTCGGGGTACAACTTGAATTCCGAAGGGTTTTTTCTGGTTGGAGGACCGGGCCTCCCAGAGGCGGACATTGTCATTGAATCAACCAATTGGTTGCAGGTGGGCCAAGAGGGAATCGCTTTGTATGATGCAGACATTTCAGCTTTTCCCAATGGCACCCCGGTGAGCAGTGAGGACATTTTGGACGGTGTGGTATATGGAAACAACCAACCGCCAATGAGCGCGTTGTTGGATGTTTTGACCCCCAACGGCACTCAACTTAATGAGAGTGCCGAAGGGTTAGCAGACTACCAAAGCTTGTCAAGGGTTCCAGACGGGGGCACCCCGCAAACACCATCGGAATTTATTTTGCAGTCGCCCACCCCGGGCTATAGCAATGTTTTGCTGTGCGATGGCGGTCAAATTGGGCTGCAGAATGCCAGCAACAGTTTTGTGTGCACGGATGAAGGTGAGTTGGTGTTGGTTCAACTGAATCACAGCAATGACGTTCCGGATGCGGCATTTACCTCAGTGGTTGCAGATGCGGAGTCAGGGCTGATTTTGGCTGCGTTTGATGGAACAGCGGTTAATTTATCAGGGCTAGGAGATGGTTTGATGGAGGTGTTTGGTGTTTCCCATGACGCTCCTCTTATTGAAGCAACCCTTGCCCCAGGTCAGCCCGCTGAAGGCATCTTGGGTGAAGGGTGTGTTGCTGTAACAACGAACAGCATCGAGATTCAAGGAGAAACGTGCGACCCACCAGCTTGCGACGGCGGGTATGTAACAGATGCGTCAGGGACCCCAACGGCTTTGGGATGTTTGGGTTTGGAAAACGCGGAAATCACCTTCGGATATACCTCGGAGGCGGAGGATGCCGAATACATTTTTGTGATTACCGATAACACCCAGACCATTTTGGATACTGCGGGATACCCTCAGTATGATTTCTCAGGGCTGGGTGTCGGCACGTATCAAGTGTGGGGCACGAGCGGTTTGGGCGGGTTTGATGCCGGCACATTGGTCCCTGGAGGTGCGCTGAACGCCATTGCGGGTGTTGAATGCGACAGCTTGAGTATGACATTTTTGGAGGTGGAAATTTTGGACTGCGAAAGCGCTAGTTTTTGCGAAGAAATCTTCATCTCTGAGTACGTNGAGGGCAACAGCAACAACAAGGCNATTGAACTNTANAACCCGTCACCTGTGGCGATTGACTTGACGGGTTACAGCATGGAAACATGGAACAATGGCGCTTCCGAAGCGACCAATGTTCAAGAACTTTCGGGTGTAATCGAACCCAACGGTGTTTTCGTTCTTATGAATGCACTGGCGGCGCCAGAGTTGTTTCAGGCAGGCGATCTGGTAAGTCAGATAACGTGGTTCAATGGCAATGACGTTATTGTGTTGTACCACGATGGAGTCATCATTGATCAAATGGGCGAATTTGGACCAGATCCAGGAAGCGCTTGGTCCGTGGATGGAGGTGCTGGAGAAATGGCGGAATACACCTTGGTTCGAAAAGCCAATGTCTCTCAGGGTAGCACAGACTGGGAAGTAGGTCAATACCAATGGGATGCATACCCGTCGGATACCTTTGATTTTATCGGTTACCATTCAGCCACTTGCACAGGAACGCCAGACATGGAATTGGGTTTCACAGCGACAGATCTGTACATATTTGAAGGAAGCGGAGTAGAGGTGGTGATGCAGGTGGCCTATCCCCTGCAAAACGCGACAGTTGTGGTGGACGTGGTGGGAGGCACCGCGGAAGCAGGAACTGATTTCCCAGGGGTGTTCCCTTTGCCAGAGTTCTCCTTTCCCATTGGTTTATTGAATGATCAGTCGTTCACGTTTGCCGCCATTGATGACGAGGAGCCAGAGGGAGAAGAGACAGTGGAGCTGGCTATACAAGTAACATCGGGCGACTTGGTGTTGCTGATCGACACCGTAACCATCCACATTCAACCGTCGGATTTGACCTACCCGGTATATGATATTGCGACGGTGCGGACGGTAGATTTAGTGTCCGGTGTAACCGATAGCTTGGGGGTGTCATGTGAATTGCGAGGGATTGTGCACGGCTGGAACGATTATCCATCCGGACTCCAGTTCACGTTGATTGATGCAACGGATGGAATTAACGTTTTCAGTCCTCTTTCTGATTTTGGCTACGACCAAGTGGTTCCCGGTGACAGCCTGCGCGTGCGTGGAACCATTGCTCAATTTGCGGGACTCACTCAAATCATCGCTGATACCGTGCTTTATGAGGGGTCGGGTTTCTTGACAGAACAACCTCCATTGGTTCAAGAACTCAACGAAAACACAGAGTCGCACATCATTCGATTGAAGTGCGTGGAATTGGTAGATCCAGAACAATGGACGAACAGCGCCCCGAGCTTCGAAGTGGACATTACGACGGGCAACTCGGTGTACACGATGCGGATTGATGCCAATACAGACTTGTTTTTGTCGGATGCTCCAGTGGGTGTGTTTGGCGTTACAGGGATCGGTGATCAACGGGATTTTGAGGAACCTTACTTTGAAGGTTATCGGATTTCGCCGCGGTACCAATCGGATCTCACGTCGGCTGTGAATGCCGCGTTTGATGTGACATCTCCCTGGAACTTGCTGGATGGCGCATTGGAAATTGATAACGCAAGCACAGGTGCGGGTGGTTACTATTGGACATTCGGTGATGGAGGCGTCAGCGAAGAAATGGATCCGGAGTACACCTACACCGATGCGGGCATCTACACCGTGACGTTAACGACTTTCAGCGAGGATGGAGTATGCTCAGATCAAACCTCCGTCGAGGTGGACATTATTGTAGTCTCCGTGGACGAGCTCACAGTGAACGCACGCGTTTGGCCCAACCCAACGAACAGCATTGTTATGTTTGAGTCGACAGAGGTGATGGAGTNCATTGAGGTATACACCCTTGCAGGACGCATGGTCCAAACGTTGCAACCTCAGCAAACGAGGAGCACACTCACGATGCAGTCCATGCCTGCAGGAACGTATTTGGTGAAAATCGGAACAGCGAGCGGTGTGAAAACCGTCAAATTGGTGCGCTCGGCGGAGTAAAGAGGCGTCTGCTCGGAGTTCAGGTCAGCACGTGCCCCCGAACAACCCGAGCAATACCAAAAGGTCCGCTACGGAAACGACTGAATCGTTGGTCAGGTCGCCCGGACAGAGGTCCAATGAGCTGCAGCTGCAAAGTTCTAGCGCGTCAGAAACGCCATCTCCGTCCGTATCTGCGAGGCCAGGGTCTGTTCCATAAACATTGACTTCGAGAGCGTCACTAAGCCCATCTCCATCGCTGTCGCTGCATGCATCCCCGACGCCATCTCCATTGAAATCACCTTGGTCGGGGTTCAAAACGCTGAGGCAGTTGTCATCGAAGTCGCTGATTCCATCCTCATCCAAGTCGGGTGCGTAGCCAATTAAATCACCAAGACCGAGGTCTCCAACGACTATAAAATGATCCGAGGCAGCGAGTGCGTCCCCCGCCTGTAAACCCAGCTCAGCGAGCCGCTCAGAATCCATGTTGGCCGTCCTCAATACAAATCCCCCCTTCACATCGGCAGAGGCATCAGAGGTGATGAGGTAGTCGAGTTTTCCGGGCATCCATTCCGAGGAGAGGTTGCCGCTTTGCCATGTGAAATCAAACGGATGGTCCGACTGCAACAAGGGCCATTCGGTGAGGGATGAACCATCCCAATCTGGCGCGAAATCCGGTCCGTGCGCGGATTCATTGCTGATGTCGCCGGAGACCAAGGTGTAAATCGGGTTGTCCAAACCGACCATGTTGAGGTCCCCACCGTAAACGACCGGGGTGTTAGCCGCAATGCTGATTTCCCCTTCTCCGTTGATGGCGTCTCGCAAAAATGCCATGTACTCATCCGCTTCCGCTTGCCTCTGCGCTTCGTTGGAAGATCCTCCACAACATTTCATGTGGCTGCTCGTAAAAAGCAACGGCACCTCCCAATCAGCATGCCCTTCGACGACGACTGGAAATTGCCGGGTTACGGATGCAAATGAGGACAGGATATTTCCTTTGGCGGCCACCATCAAATCCCAATCGTCTTTGACGACATTCCACGACCCTCCACCCTCTATGGGGATCCACTCGTTGAGTAGGTTGGTTACGTAATTCGCACTCACATTGGACACTTCTGAAAACCCAATAACATCGGGACTGACCGCTTGTAAAATACGCTCCATGGCCTGTTGAGCAGCGGGCTCATCCATGCGCCCGTTCATGTTCCAAAAAGCAACACGGTTCAGGGTTCCGCCTGCCCGTTCGATGCTGACAGGAATCCAAGGGTCGAGGTTTTCATTGAGAGTGTGAGCATATCCCTCCGAAGGAAAACTGACCTGTGACGCATTGTCAAACCATGCAATGCGAACATCGGGGCCTGTCACTTGCGTGAGTTCCCGATCGAAGGCAATTTCAAATTTGGTACCGCTGTATGTAGGTGCGACGCGCATCCCTATTTCATTGAACGATTCGATGCCGGACCCGTTCGTGTACCGGATGGCCTGTCGATCGGCGAGGTTGATGAGCAGGTCGACTCCGAGCCCTTGGTTGGCATAATCCACACCCGTCTCGGTGTTGTCATCCAAATCCAACAGAATGCACAAGTCGTTGGGCAGCACATTTTCATCCAAGGCAACTTCGTTGAGGACCTCCACATACAAGTAGAGCCAACTGGCGTTGCTGGTAACGCTGGTCTTGACAAAAGGACCTCCTTCGGTATCTGTCACGTGCGGTTGGTTGGTCCAATCGTTGAATTGATTGTCCAGTTGAATTTGAGCAAAGCCCTCACTGCAAATGAGAAGAATAAAAAGAGCGGTAGACAGAAGTTTCATGGTCAGTTTCTTGCAAGGTGAAGCGTAACGAAGTTACGGGTAGATTTGCCGGAATGAATCGTCGCCAAAGCACCTTTATGTTGCACTTCATCGTGGTGATCTTTGGGTTCACGGGTATTTTGGGTAAACTTATTTCCCTGGATGCTGAGCGATTGGTGTTTTGGCGGGTGTTTTTAGGAGGCGGATTGGTTTGGTTGTGGTTGATGATTCGCCGCCGTGTTCAACGTTTCGAGCCGCGTGTTTTGTGGAAGGTGGCTATGGTGGGATGTTTTGCCGCCGCGCATTGGATTGCATTCTTTGCGAGCATCAAGGTGAGCAATGTTTCTGTCGCGCTCGCGACGTTGGCGACGACCCCGGTGTTTGTTAGCCTCATTGAACCGTTGGTGCATCGCCGCAAACTGGATGTACGGGAGGTTTTGCTGGGCGGTGTGATCATCATTGGCTTGTTGGTGTTGTTGTTTGGGCCGTCTGCGGGTGGAGCGGTTCAAGACATGTCCAGCTATTATGATGGGGTGGCTCTTGCGCTCCTTTCAGCGGCCCTTGCTGCGGTGTTTGCGACGTTGAACTCTGTGTTGGTGAAGCGCCATGATTCAGCCAACTTAACCCGGGTGGAGTTGCTCAGTGCAGCATTGGTTTTGTGCGGNATTTTCATGGTGCAAGGAAAAGGGATGGACNTGAGTTTTTGGCAAGTACCTCAAGCGGATTGGCTGTGGTTGGGGCTGCTGGCNNCATTGGCAACCGCCTTCGCTTTCTTGATGAGCATTGAGGTGATGAAAAACCTAACGGCCTTNACNACGGCNGTGGCCATTAATNTAGANCCGGTTTACGCNATNGTTTTGGCGGCGTTGATTTTTGGNGANGAGGAGCGCATGAACGGGGGCTTTTACCTCGGCGCCTCCATCATCGTNGGGGCTGTNTTTGTGGATGCATGGCTGAAGCGCAGGGATCGNCGCCCATCCACCCAANCTCACTCAGACGTGGAATAAAGCGGAGGCAATTCGATCAGCAAACAACCAATGGGTTTCGGGAATTCGGAAACGATCAGTTCCGGAAGCGATGAGCTGTCCAGTCGAAATCAACTGCTGCCAATCCACAGCGTTTTGGAGGTCGGGACGCAGGCGATGGACCTTCTCCAATTCGACGAGGTCAATTCCGTGCGCCGTTCGCAATCCCGTCATAATCGATTCGTTGTAGCGGTCTATTGGATTTAAGGCGTCGGTTTCCAAAGGCAGGTCTTGGATGCCTTGGGCGGAATTTAGCGCCCTGATGTACCGGGGGTTGTTGGATACATTCGCTGTTCGAGCCATCCCACTAAAGCTGTGGGCACCCGGTCCGATGCCCCAATACGGTAAGCCCGACCAATAGTGTCGGTTGTGAACAGCGTGCCCTCCCGGTCGCGCCCAATTTGATACTTCGTAATGGGCAAATCCCGCCTCCGTCATCGCGGAACACAGCGCGTGGTATTCCGATTCAATTTGTCCCTCGTCGGGCGCCGGAGCTTTTCCGTTTTGGATGTTTCGACCTAAGGCTGTTTGGTCTTCAACGGTCAAAATGTAGGCAGACAAATGATCCACGGGAAGCGAGACAAACCGCTCGAGTTCATGTTCGAAGGTGTGCGTGCGACCCGGAATTCCATAAATTAAGTCGGCGGTGAGGTGTTCAAACCCTGCTTCAGCAGCCCACCGCACGGCNTGCTCGGCATCCGATGCTGAATGCTTTCGGTTCATCCAGGCCAACCGGTTTTCATCAAACGTCTGAATGCCAATGGACAACCGCGTTATTCCCATGGAGCGCCAGGCGTCTAACTGGCCCCGCGTGACGTCTTCCGGATTGGCTTCTAAGGTGATTTCTCGGCACGCGGATGCCTCAGGTAAAAAAGCCCCAAGCAACCGCTTGAGCCCAGAAGCGGGAAACAAAGAAGGTGTGCCACCGCCAAAATAAATACTTTGAATCTCCTCTAAGTCTGGGTTTTCCGCCTGCATTCGCACCTCAATTTCCTTTATCAAAGCGCCTTCCATAGCCTCAAGTGTGGATTGATTGGTGGAGAAATGGAAGTCACAATAGTGACACGCAGTTCTACAGAATGGAATGTGAATGTAAACCCCGAACATGCCCCCAAGTTCGGTCCAAAATCCTCCTAACTTGCTCTCATGGAATGGGAAGTTCGTTGGCCAGACGGTTCGTCTGAGCGTGTGTCACCAAACGCAGGTGAATCTTGGGACTGGAAACCCGCCGGTCCAGGTATGTATGATGTGCGAATGGGCACGCAAAATGTTCGTGTAGAGGCGTTGAGTGGTCCGGATGCTCAGGGCTTCTTCCGCATCCGTGTAAACGGGTTGGAGCAAGAAATCCAAGTGCTTAGCCATCAACATTTGTTGTTGGAGTCGATGGGCATGACG
>JGI20160J14292_10002155_pt1 | contig 16014 bp, 14 predicted proteins | sample COG_10_FD_14292 | JGI IMG/M metagenome (IMG submission 14292) | reverse complement strand
ACCTTAAATCGACCATTGAGAACACCAGCAAACGTGTTGCCCGTGTCATCAACCTGAAGGTTGTCCTTCAGTGCTGGAGTGTGATCCAGAAGACCAGCCATCGAGAGAGCAGAAGCGATATCTGACGAGCAGATAATCATGTTACCCTTCCCGCGTCGAGTCGCCTTTGCGATCTGGTTAGCTTCACGCTCAAGCTGGAACATAAGTCCCTTGAAGCGTTCGACCGACCATCGACCGTTGGCATCAACATCAAGATCAAACTCACCAGCGGTTGCTGTGTTAGTCGCAGCACCCGACGTTGCTGTCTTGTTGATCGAGCGAACGACTTCGCGGTTGATCTCAGCAAGAATTTCAGCGGAGAGGATATTTGAAAGCTCCGTCTCTGCATCAAGTCCGTGAATCGCTTTGAGATCCTGAGCAAGTTCAACACTGTACTCTGCCTTGAGGGCTCGTGACTTCGCGGTCACTGTGACCTTATCAATCGAGAATGCCATTTCAGCAATCTGACCACCCGCAGTAGTGCCGAGGTTTTCAGCATCACTAGTAGCCATACCACTACCCGTTTCGGCCGTATCAAGAATTGAGTGCGATCCCGCATGAGAATCAGCACCAGCAGGAATGGCCCCGCCCGCAGCAGTCGAAGAGAACGCAGTGTTCGCTTCGTTGAACAGCGCTTCGTTTGCACGACGCGGTGTAGCCGTGTCACTGGCTGAGTAGTTCGCGTACATCGCGAAGATCAGGCCTGTAGGACCGGTCATTGGCTGAACGCCGCAGATGTCATACGCAATCAGGTTAGGCATTGAACGTCGAACGAGCGAGATGAGAACGGGATCGTAAGAATCGACGCCGCTGCTGGCACCCAAGCCACCACCAGAGTTGGTTGGTGCTTCATGAAGACTCTGTTCGCGAATTGCCTGTTCTTGGTTCTCAAGAAGAACGGCCGTTACCGCTGACCGATATCGGTCAGTGATTGCCGGCATGTCTTCGTGATTCAGAACAGGGGCCCACTTTGACTGTAGTTCCTCTGAAAGATACATTGATTACTCCTTCTGTGAAATATTCAGGGCCCTTGTAGTATTCCCTGATCTTCTTTATCTTCTTTATTTATAAGTTATCAAGTCTTCAATAACCCGTACTAATTTTAGCTAAGCTGAGTACCAAGAGCGCGGACATACTTGGACATTGTATTGTCCAACTTTGGTGCTTCCGCAGATTCATCAAGAACCTGTGAGAACTCCTCGTCTACGTCTGAGTCATCTTCTTCTCCTACAACAACACTCTGTGGGAGATAACTCTCCTTCAGGATATTGATTGCTTCACGATACTGATCCCCGTCCTCGAACGTAATGTTCTCAGCAAGGGTAGCAACCTTCTCGATCTGACTATCAGCAAGCCCCGAAAGCTCATCTACGAGAATGCTCTCGGAAATGGCCTCATTGCGTGCAGACACAAGATCAATATTAGCTTCAATCTGCTCGTTAAGAGCAACCTTCAGCTCATCAATCTCTGATGCCAGTTCGTCAAGAACATCAACCTTCTCCGTTGGAACGTCAATGTAACTTTCTGTAAAGAGATTATGGAGACCTGAGATNAACTCTTCAGTCATTTCGGATCGAAGTCCGCGTTCAACTGCTAGTTCATTCGTGGTCATCCACTCTTCGACAACGTAATTGAGATACTCATCAATCTTTGATGTCAGCTCTGATTCGTGAATCTCGATCGATTCAGCAAGCTCAGTCTTAAAGGACTCTTCAAGCTCATCGAGCTTTCCATTGACCTGTACAAGAACTGCTGCTTCGAAAATCGTCTTTGCCTTCTTCTGGAAATCTTCAGTAAGATCTTCGTCTCCGAACAATGCGCTCATGTCTTCGGAAAGATCAAGATCGGCTGATGTGATTCGACGGCGAATATCCGAGACAGTCTCTTCAACCATCTCACTGTCGTCATCTTCTTCAGCTTCTTCTTCAAGAACAGCGGAAAGAAGCTCTGCGTAACGACCGCGAAGCTCATCTTCGTCAAGCTCATTCACAAGATCAAAAATGTCTTCGTCAACTTCGATGATCTCCGTATTTTCATCAACATCCTCGGAATCGGCCTCAAAGACTACATCAAGATCTTCAATATCGTCAAAGTTATCATCTTCCTTGACCTTCTGGATCTTCTCGCCACCAGAATTATCTGACTTCCGTGACTTGGCCTTTGATGTAGCATCAACTGCCTTTTTGATCAGAGCGTGCTTGGATTCTGGATCCGTAAGGAGCTTGTCCTTCATAGGCGCTTCAACGCCACTCTTCGTTTTTGGATCGTTACCACCCTTACCGGGATCGCTGCCTTCTGACGGTAGCTCAGCCTGACCTGGCGTTGCAACCTTTGGAGATTGCGTACCCGATTCGGCACCTTCGGCGATCGATCGGATCGCGCTTTCTAGACTTTGCTTGCTCATTATTCGACTCCCCTGTAAGAACGGTACTTCTTACCGATGTGGATCTATTTATAAAAACTGCTACTTTAGAAGTAGCCTCATATATTCAGTGAATGCGTCGAGCTTTCGCTCTTCCAGTTCCTTTGATGACATCTGCTTCATACTCTCAGCCATCTGTTCAACGCGCCATGTGTTGGCGCCTGCATCATACCAATACTCGCGACCCTCCATGATACCCTGAACAAAAGCGTTAGGTGCGGACGGATCAGCAACAATATCAGCAGCAGTAGCGAGGTGGAAGTCATCTTGGACAACCTGAACTCCGTCACGACCCGCTTTGAGCGTTCCCATTCCACGAGAAGAAACACCAAGCTGCGCTCCCTCGGAAATAAGATTGCGCACGATGTTCCCATAAGGTGTACCAAGAATCTTGGCTGTTCCGATGAAGTCGTTTCCACTCTCTTCAATGTCTGTGATCATATGGGAAACACGATCAAGATTGATCGTAGGGCCCTCGGGATGACCCAACTCACCGAAGGCTCGGTTCTTCTTGACATATTCTTCATTGTATCGGCCGAGTTCTCGAATCATTGTCTGCTTCGGATACAGTCTACCGTTTTTATTGGTGATCTCTGCTTGCAAGAAAGGGCCCTTAATCTTGTAGGTCTTCTCTTTCTTGCCTTCCGTCAATTCAACTTCTTCGACGATATACTCGACCTGTTCTGTTAGCTCGCTAATCAACTTCATGACTTTCTCCTTACAGATTATTTAGCTGATGCAAACGACCAGAAATCTGTGTCTGTTGAAGAGCAAACTTCTCTAGTTTAGCAAATTCTTTCGCAGACGAGGCGAGCTTCTTTGCGAACTTTGTCTGGTTGTTTGTGTTCAGGTTTCCATGTGTCTGGAGCAACGCAGTTGCAACTTCAGGCGAAACCTTTGTAGATGATCCATCAGCAAAGCGGACTGTTCCTGATTGAGACAGTGAGGTCAGTTTCTTGATATCATCGATGGTATTCTCTGTGATATCAAATTCAACTTCCTCTTTCACACCACTAAGAACTGACTTTAGCTCGTTCTCATTACTAACGTGTGTTAGTACCTTCCGAACATTTTTAGGAAGAGTGGCATTAATCTTCATCGCGCCGTTAATGTTACCCTCACCTGTAAGGCGAAGCACCTTCGACATTTTCTTTCCATATACAGCAACGTCCTTCTTGCTGAGTAGCTTGGCAGCATCAACAGCTTCATCAACCTGATCGACTTCTTCATTAGCCAGGGTATACATACCATTCTCTGTTTTCTTGTATATAGGCTTGATTGACTTATCAACCTGATCTTCTGCGGTCCCATCGGGATTACGGTTTTGGGCGCTTGCGTCGTCAAGCTGAGATTCATCCGATGCAAGATCGGCAAGCTTCTGCTCTTCCCCGTCTTCTGCGCGGATTGACTTGGCTTTAACCTTTTCTCGGAGTTCTTTAAACTTCATCATCGGATATTTCCTCTCCCGGTATCAATAGGGGCGTTTACTTATTCTTCATCTGCATCAAACAAGCTCTGAGCTAATTCGATCTTCTTGTTGTCCAAGGCATTTGTCATACGAGAGCCAAGTTCAGCCTCGACGGAATTCTTGAATTCAAGGGCATCTTGAGTTTTCACCGAACGAATAATATCTTTGATGCTCATTTAAATCTCCTAAATTTATTGTATTTGTTGTATTTATAGATCTGCCTTTTTCTATTTAGGTGAAATTGGCAGGTGTTTTTTGGGTCTAGAACGTATATATAAAGAGTAATCGGCCAAGGCCAAAGTAGATACAGCATTCATTATCATATATTATCCAATGTAGAGCTACGCTCCCCACTCCAAAGGAGTGGGTACATTGAAGTAATCTTCATTTACTGTTCCTCTTGGGAAGCCGCATTATTATTCATTGGAGCTTCCTCTTCAGGTTCCATAGGTTGATCACCCAGACCTGCTGGACTAACAACAGTCTCCCCTGCTCCTTCTTCCTTCCTGATCTGAGCGGCAATCTCTTTGATTTCTTGTTCATCCTGTTTGAGAATATTCTTCTGGACCCATTCCTTTGATATATATGTCCCGACATGGGCATCAACCGTATCTAGGATATCCATGCGCCCACGGGTCATCTCAAGCTGCTGGAGTTCCATGAAGTGAGTGTCCTGTTCCCACTCAAAGCGCAAGTTCTTACGGATAGACTTCCAATCCTCGGCCAAGATAATGTTCTTGAGGATGAGGTGCTTCTCAAGCAAGTCGATGAATAGCAGAGCAAATCGATTGCGTAGTCGCTGAATGAACTTTCCGAACTTCACCTCATCCCGCGTGATCTCTGTGTCTCGACCGATTGAGAATCCACTATCTGATTCCATTCGCGTTCGTGGGACATTCATTGCCTGGTAAAGTTTGCGGCGGAAGTACAGAACATCTTCAATCTCTCCGAGGTTCTGTCCACCAGAGAGTGTGCTGACTTCAGTTCCTCTACCACCCTCTCTACGAGGGAGCCAGAAATCTTCAAGCATAGTTCGGTGATATCGAGCGTCTTCCACGGCGCCTGTTTCTGCGTTATATGTTACCTTGTTCTTGAACCGAATCATCAGATCCTTGAGATATGCGTCCGCTTTGTGCTTTGGTAGGTTTCCCACATCAACATAGAATACCCTTCGTTCTGGAGCGCGCGATATGCGATAGATGACCACAGCGTCTTCGAGCATTTTGAGCTGGTTCCAAGGGCGTACTGCCTTTTGCAGATTTGAGATGACTCGCTTGCGTGAAGCATCAATCAATCCAGATCCATTAAATGCAATTGAATCTGGAGTAAGGGGAATTGGGCTGCTATTCTTTGACTCAAGCCCTCTTGCATTGTAGATGTAGTATTCCTTATCCTTGATAGCCAATGGAACATTTTCTTTGGATGCTACTCCTGTCTTTAGCTTTGGACGCTCCTTGATCTTCTTGATCTTTCGGGGATCAATGTAACGGAGTTCCTGAATCCCTGCTTTTGGATTAGTCTTATCGATGACAACGTGATAGTACACCTTGCCATCAACATACCAACGCCGGAAGATGTCATATGCCTTGAGCTTAAAGTCTAGCATTTCGAGAATGTTATCGAACTCTACGGCAATCTTCTTCTTAACACCATCACCAAGTTCAACTCCATCAGTGTTCAAGGTCACACAGAAATCGTGATCAGCATCGACGATCGCTTCATTGACAATATCATCAATGGCATAGTCCACTTCAGGGTAAACTGCCATAGTGCGGTACAGAGTGATGAGTTGGTTCTCATCCTTGATTGAACCATCAATATCAATGGAGATGCCGTATTGACCACCACCACCATATCCACCGATCGGCGTTGCGTCTACCGCTTCTTCCTCGGATTCGGGAACGGTGAACGCAAGAAGGTTCTTTTCATCAGACGCTTCGCGTTCCTTCTTACTTCTAATCTCAAATCCGAAGAATGAATATGCCATATGGAACTTACCTCATTATTTGTGTGGAGTCTCTTATTCTATTTAGGATAAAAAAAAGGGGATGTAGGCCCACCTCACTGGGTAAGGTAACCACATCCCCTTTTAAATCAAAACTATCTGAATTACGAAGTAATTCCCTCGTTAATCCAGTAATCGAATGCCCAAGTCACCGTGAAGTCTTGAATGGCGTCTGCGGCGTCCCATGAGAGATCCATTGCAGCAATATTGGTTGGCCAGAGATTGACCAGTTTGATGCGTTTGATTTCATCACCCTGCTTGCCAAATTGTACGACATCAGCAGTTGTCTGATAACTAATCGGTGATGTCCCGGCTGTTCGGATGTTACCCTCGTGTGTGTTGATAGTGTTCATCCATCCGTTGAGGGCATCAAAGACGAGGAAATCCTCATCATTGAATACTGTGACCGACCAGTCTTCGAAAGTTCGATTACCAGCAAGCTTGATTTCGCGACCAAAGTAGCTTATTGGAACTTGACTAACCGTAGCACCAGGCAACTGAGTTGCTCTACAAGTAAATGTTAACTTCTGTGATGCGGCCGCAGAAGCCGGACCAGCAGTAGCCGGCATTGCAAGCTCAATCTGATACAGATTAGACCGCGCGCCGCCACCAGTTAGCTGGCTACGAATGTCATTGATGTTGAATGCCATTTTAATGACTCCTTATGGATTAAAACTGTCCGACGATCTCGTCAAATTGAACACCCGTTCGTGCTGCAATGAAGTTTAGCGTAATGAAGTTGATCGACCGTGCGGGCTTGATGTAGATATCTCCAACGAACTCGTTGCGGTCAATAACTTCTGGTGTGTTGTTTGTTGCGTCACATACAACCTTGAAGTCATAGATACCTCGTCGCCCCTGAACATCCCGAAGGAATGGTTCGACTAGGTTGCGGAACTGAGCGCGCGTGAACTCATCATTGAATTCGAATAGTGTGTATTTGGCTGCTGCGGCGATGGCTTTCTCAAGAACAATGAACAATCGTCGCACATTGATTCGATCAAATGCGCTTGGCTTGATCTGAAGTGTCTTGTCTCCGAAGAGGACAGTTCCCTGCCCCGGAAGATTCACGACTGGATTGATGCCGTTCTTATAAAGCTCATCGCGATGTGCCCGTCGTGGGTTCCACGCGAGCTTGACAACGTTCTTAACCTGCCCTCGATTCAACCCAGCAGGGCTGAACCACGGATCACGAACATTATCGGTATTTACACATAGACCAGCAATATCGGCGTTGAGTGGTACCCATCGATACACATCATTGAACTTGTCATACTGATACTTCCATCCAGAGTCCATGACAGCATAGGACGAGCTTCGCCCGTCAATCCCAGTAGATGTCGTTCGGAATCCTACGACGTTCGTTAGTGCTGTGCTGAGATTGCTCACATTCACACAGTCCGATGACTGAGGTGATACGAACGCTACGCAGTCCTTACGATCTTCTACAAGATTGTCGATGACATAGCGAGAAACTACACCATCATGTGGTCCACAAACGACCAGCGAAATATCAACCTCTTCTGGATTGTTAAAGATATCATATCCATTCTGGAATGGGCCGGGAGTAGTAGCATTCCCGTCCGTTCCTCCAGATATGTCGCTCGACAGAGGAAGGTGATTCTTTGTCGCCGCTCCGGGGAACGCTGACCCGATAATGTTTTTGAATGCAACGCCCGCAGCATCCGCCATCGATGTGCCGAGATCTACATCAGATTGACCGGTAGTTGGAATGTCTACGGAGCCGAACGGGAGAACTACCGTGAAGTGTTCACCTGTAGTGATGCTAGTTGGGTGGTTTGCCCAGTATATATATTGACTCTGATCATTTATTACGTTGACGTAATAATTGGAAGTTCCATCCGAATTCCTAGCATCCGATGCCTTAGATACATTTGGAAATGTCTCAAGGACGGTGTTCTTTGTTCCCGTGATGATACCCGTGCGATCTGAAATGGCAATGTGGATCTCATCCTCCGTCGCGTTTCGCTGAACTGCATATTCTGAATTGCCAGGAACCAGGTCAAAGTTGTCGGCGAACTCCCACTTGCGAGAAACAAGTAGGTTACTTGCGGTAACTGGAATTTCACGATCGAGGGTGATAGTATCTAGTGTCGAATTTTCAACAACAACATATGACCCGGATGGGATGTTCGCAGCAGGATGAATGGCCCCGGTGGAGTCTACTGTCGCGCCAAAATCAGCTTCAGGAGCATTCGCTGTCGAACTAAAGGTGACTACATCACCCTTCACGAATTCCAGATTGCGAACCTGCTGCCCCTCGAATCTTACAATATTAGACCCGGAAACAACATTGGCCGAGAACCCAAGAGATGTGTTAGAAAACTGGCCAGGAACCGAATCGCAGACAGAAACTCGAAGCGCGTTTCCCACTGCACCGGGATACTTTGCTACCCAATCTCCGAATGTTGTCTTTGTAGTGACATCGTAGTCAGATCGATTCTTAACTAGAGCCGTAACACCAGCCGATGTTGCGTTATTTGCTCCACTGGCATCTGATGTATTGACCACGCGAACAACTTTGAGTTTATTGCCATAGTCAAGGAAGTTTGATGCGGAGAACCAATGCTCAAAGTTATTTGAGTCTGGTTTACCGAAGCGCCGAACAAGCGCCGACTGAGAGTCAATCAAAACAATCTCGTCAACTGGTCCCCATGCGAATGTACCTACAAACGCACCATCTGTTGTGCCAACAGCCGGGATAATCGTAGTCAGGTCAACTTCTGTTACCTGAACCCCCGGTGAAATCTGGAAGGCCATATCTGTATCTCCTTCGTAAAATTATACTCGAATTAACGAGCTTCTCTTCTGGGAGATATTTATACATATGCGTTTTTTAGATCTACCAGTCGTCGTCTCCATCCCAAATCCAAGCATCACTTCCTTGTCTAGCTACGATGTATTTATCGACATCAGGATCTCCGGCGCTGATGATACCAAACGGCACAAGATTCTCTAGCTCGCGATCGTCGGCTTCCTTCTGTTTCAGTTTATCTGTTCGGATCTTATCTATCACCATCCTCTTGTGAGTATCAACGTTGGTGATTTCTTTGAAATATGGTTCAGTAGTACACCAAGCAAATAGAACCAGATTCATCATGAGGTCATCGTGGTGTCCCGGTTCCGCTTCATAGCTATATCCTTTAGCAATGAAACTTGTCATCTCACATATCGTATCGAAGTCTTCTACGATCAGTCGATCCGCTTCAACAAGATTCTTGAGATTGGCGCATCCAATTTGCTTCACCTTCTTGCTCGTCTTGATTCCAAACTGGAGCTGACCTGCTCCAAACCCTGTCCCGAGACCTTGGCCTGCGCGACCTCGTGTGGTTACATAGAGGATGTGGTCGTATTCCAAATCTTCATGTAGAATCGTAGCGACTTGCTGACCAATGTCATTAATTTCAATGAGTACCCAAGCATCATTGTATGTTTTGGCTACATTCTGAATAACCGTTGGATATTCAAGTGGAGATATTGAGCTTGACCGGTATTTAGCCACTACACGATATGGGAACTGACCCGAGTCGATCACTGAAAACGTCGAAAAGTCCAGCCCTTCTCCATGACTAACGTCTACCGTTATCGTATAGATGTGATCTGGTATCGGTTCCTCATATACATCAACTTGTCCTGATGACCGCAGCGGATCTGCGAATGGCATTTCCTTCAACTTCGTTGCGCTGATCAGGGTATTCTGAGATCCGATGAACTCACATTCAAACTCCTGTGCAAACTGCTCTTTGGATGTGTTGCGGATCGTTGACTCTTTCCATTCATCATCCCGGCCGGGAACTTCTGACCAGTGAACCTCTACTGGAACATATTCAGACCTCTCCTCCTGCGCATCCATCCACATTCGATAGAAGTGGTTCATTCCACATGGAGTTGATATGATGACCATCTTGGTGGTTTTACCAGATGATATTGTCGGGTAGGTGGAAGCGAAGAACTCTTCTGCGATGTGGCGCGGAACGAACGCGAACTCATCCAACAGGAGCATATTGAATGACCCACCACGAATCGCCGACGATGATGTGGATGATGCTATAATCTTGGACCCATTCTCTATTTCGATTGATCCCTTATTCCAAGCAATGACCCCTTGCTGAAGAAAGAATGGAAGGTTTTCATATGCGAGCTGATACCGAGCCAGAATATCACGAGCGAGCTGCCCTTTATTAGCAAGCACCGCGCAGTTTACGTTATCATTGAAAAGAGTGTAATGGAGAAAGTACGCAACAATCGTGGTCGTCTTCCCTGTCTGGCGTGGAAGTTTACCGATAGTAAATCTGTTCTCGTGTACCGCTCTGATGATATTCTCTTGGAAATCATACATCTCAAAGGGCACAAGCCCGTGATCCAAACTAACGATCTTTACATATTTCTTGATAAAGTAGATAGGATCTTTTGAACATTTGACGAACTCTTTGATTTCATCTGGTGTAAACTCATGTGGAACACCAGCCGCCTTGATCAAGGGATTCCCTTGATATCCATCATCTTCGGTTTTACTGAGCATTAGTCTTCTTCCGGCGTAATATCAATCTCGTCAAGATTACCCTTCAAGAGCATCTGGAGATCCTTTGTACTACCAGTAAATAAAATATTAGTTGTTTGGGTCTTTGGTGCTTGATTCTTCTGCCCCGTCAGCTCTCGAATATTTTTCTGGTGTTCCATTAACTGACCAGCAACATCAGCGGTAGACTTCATCACCGTTGCAAAAACTTCAAATGCTCTGGGATGGTCCATGGCCTGAGCAAGCGCGAGCGCGTCGGCCGTAGCAATACGCCCCGCTTCCAAAGCACCTACAAGCGTATCTCTCGCTTTGCTATAGTCACTAAAGGTGTCTCGGGGAAGATCGAGCCGAGCAAGAATGCTATCCAAGCCTGGGTCATCTTCTTCACTTTCAATTAATTCAGTTCCCGGTGTGGTAACAGGAAGCTGCTCATCTTCTTCATCACTCATTAGATGTCCTCGTCATTACCCGTTATCAAATTCCTTCGCGTTCCTTCAGTTGGTTGTGTCGTATTCGCCGCGTATCCCCAATCGTCGTCTATATCAATGGTACTTATACTGACAGATTGAGCAATATTTGAAGTTGGATCACCCGCTGCGGTTAACCCAGGCTGGAAGTATAGTCGAGAAGCGAGCGGCACTCCCGAAAGCTGATTAACATCAACTCCCTGTTCTCTCGTCGATCTATACTGAATTCTATATGTCCATTCTGAGGTGCCTATATCTTGGAACGCATTCTTAACTTCAATCACTTGATTTGCACCATTGTGTGCTATAATGGATCTTGTGTTTCCGGTGATACCAGTAGTACCAGATCCCTCTCCAGTAATCGTAAGGTACCCCTCACCTGAATATGTATTGCTCGCTCTTGATGATGTATTTGCCTGTAGAAACAGATGTGTGCCGTTGGCTGATGCCTGAGCAAGTGTCCCGCTGTGGTATCGAGTGAAATTATCTGGAATGAAGAAGTCAACATATGCTTTCTTCACAATCTTTGGTGCATGAATTGGACCGAATAACATCGTCTTCATCGTGAAGTTAAGTGTCCAAATCAATGTTCGCGTGGATTCAAAGTCACCCTCATATGCGTCTTCACGGGTGATTGCATCAAGGCGAATTGGAATATCTACGTCGATATCATGTTCTGTTACATTATTAAGTGTTAGCGTGAACTCCGGCGTGAAGAATGGAAGGATCTGCTCAATGATTTTGGAAGCGTCCGCTGCGTTTCGACAATAGACTGCCATCTCAAACGTAAGATCATATGGGGTTCCCTCATATGACAGTAGCTTGGTATTACCCGTTGCGTCATTGGAATTGACCGTGCTGTATTGGTTCATTGTCCCGAGCTTGCGCTCTGCGGCATAGTTCATCGCAACAAGATCATACCCAATTCGAGGTAGCGTTGCCTGAATCTGTTGAGAAAGATCAGGGTCCGTTAGACGTGAATACCACTTATCTTTGCTGGAGTATGTGATAGGTATAGAAATCCATGTATCATCTGCGCGATGAATCTTGATGTTGTTAAACAGTGTTCCGAATGCGATGACACACTTACGGATTATGTCGTGGTTGAATGGTGTACCCAGCATCAGCTAAAGTCCCCGAAGGGCGAATCTTCACTGAGATCCAATATTGCAGCCCCATCCGTCTCGAATGTCTGATTTTCCGCCCCACCTGCGAGAGTAGAATCTGGCATTGTGTTTCCGGTGAAGTTATATTCACTGGTATTTGCGTTGAAGCTCTGATCAATGTTGATGATTCCTGTGCTGAATGTCTCTTGTGAATATCGGAAGTCTTCACATCGAATTTCATACATCTGAAGAGCCCCAACCTGATAGAACACAGACTCATGTTCCACGAAATTGATCTCCATAAATGTTCCCTGTTTATTTGCTGCACTGTTTGGGTCTGTTAGGTCGAAGTAGATCAGATCCCCTTCCATCGGTCTGCTCATCGATGATTCCAAATGAACCTGCTCAGATAGTAAATTATCAAAATCCCGCCGAGCAAGATTCAATGTCAGTGTCTCACGAACCTCAAGCCCGAAGCGAGATATGATATCACGTTCTCCACCCCAGCCTTCGGCTGTAGCAACATAGAACGGAAGTACATACGCTTGATCGAAATGACGGTCAGTGGATTCACCATACACTTGGTCTGTCGTCCCCTGCCTGGGTAACCAGTAAGCAGGGACACCATAAATGCTAATCGCTTCGGTGACCAGATCCTCGATGAGTCTCTGCTCCGAAGGAATCGAGTGTCCAAAATAATGATTCTTGGGCATTAAATTGAGAGTCCTTATAAATTAGCCCATGTAAAAATCTACGGGCTCTTGGTACATTTCCTTTAATTCCGTTCGAAGTCTCTCAAGATTCTGTTGAGCTTCTGCTTTAATGGACGGGCCATCAAGGGTCACTCCACCCGGAAGCTGAATCCCCGCGAACTTGGAGAGGTTCTGCCCCCACTGCTCACGAACAAGCTCCACCATATAATCCTTCAACCAGATGTCATTATAGACCTTGGTAAAACTGTCTGGATCAATAATCTTATGAGCTTGAACTACAATGTATTGACCTTCAACCGCGTCCGTTTCCCAGTCCCAATCAATATATAGCTTATCTGCGTGCCGACTATATCGGATGGGTGACTTACCAATAAGGATCTCCTGTAGCAGCGAGAGATGCTGATGATACATCTTATATCCAGTGATATTGTTCCCAAAAGTAGCAGCTCCGAATGCAGTGTAGTCTTGAAGTCGAAGCTGGTATTCGAGGTTGAACATACCCGATCCACCACCACCGCTATCTGGGATGACTTGGATAATATTCGTATATGTGTCTGAGTCGAACGTGATATATTTGTTGGTAATATCTGCTGCTGTTATTTGATATGGCTCATAGACCTTTTCGGTCCCGTCCATATGAAACTCTTGCCACATCTCAAGTGCTTCGTCTAGGCGATCTTCGACCTGCTTACAGTCAACGTTGATTTCAATGACTGGCTTTCCGAGGCGCCGGAGCGCATATTCAACAAGACTGTCTCGACTATTAGGAGCTGACATTTAAGATCCCCAATCCCATGATCGTGTTATGCTTGGTTGAATAGTGATAGTGCCACGGACGACTTGTGATATTACACCCGGTGTAGTGATAACTTCTACATCATATAGGTAACGCCCATGTGGAATAGAACTAGTAACCATATTATTCATCGTGAGCGTGACAACTCCATTCGCAGCCGAATCGATCGGAAGCGTGACAACAAGATTTGCAGACGCATTAGACGATAGACACTTGCGAAGCTGCCCTGCTCCATTCGCATATGCAGACGTATCCACCACGAATCTGCCCGTCGTGTTGGACGTGTAGATTATCACATTGGCGGTCCAATCTGATCCTTGCGGAATGAAGATGTTATGCTCGTATGCCATTATTGATCCAGTTCTGGTATTCGGAGCGCATTCAATTCCTTGATCTTGGTCGCGCTCTTCTTCTTAGTTTTGATGATCTTGTTGAGACTTTTTTCTAGATTATCTGGAAGATCTCGAAGCGCTTGCTTTTTGGTTTTAATTTCTGCGAGTTTGTCCGTATCCCCATCTTCCATTGCCCGGACAGATTCTATATCAAGTTCCGTAAACCGCGAGGCCCTCGCGTCTCTCGCACCATCGAGAATGCGCTGCATCTTTGGTTGGGGATCAATTATAATCTTATTGTTATTCAGTCGAAGGTCTTCTTGGTTGTCGTGAATAGGTATGTTTTTTACGTCAATGACAATGCCGGACATATCTTTTGCTTTCTTCGTATAAGCAAGCTTGCTTCTATCATCCCCTAGAAGCTGAGTAAAACTCAAAGTACCATTCGGCTGTTCAACGACTACTCTATATTCTGGCATTTACTTATCCTCTATACTTAGTTGGATCGACTGCGCCGATCACTGCGACATAAACTTCATCTTCGTCGATCCGCGCGGACATCGCTTGTTGGGCCTGGTAGGAGAATGCCACCCGGCTTTCTACTATAATCACGGATGAGTTTGCTACGCGGACACTATGATAATTCATCCCGCCGCGGCGGTCGCCGTACGGATCCTGGGCATTTGAACGCACATCACTGGCATTGGGGGCTGTGTCACTGATGTTTGTCGCCTCACTCCTTCGGAATGTGTATGCATCAATCTCTGCCGCTGTCATCCCGGTATTAATACCGGGAGAGACCTCGAATGGAGGGTTCTGGCCAAGAAATAGATTGTTTGTTCCCGAGACAATTACTGAATAGTTGTTCTGATTCTGGAACTTAGGATTAAGCACTAACTTAAATAATCCGACCCCTATTTGCGTGAAGGAGTCGATGTTATGTGATTCGTTCACTACGGCCGCTGCGTTGGGGAGCGCGACGTTAGGTTGCCTGCGAGGGGCGATACCTGAGGCTGTATCGGCTGAAATCAATGGATTCTGATTGATCCCTCGTGGAAGAATCCGAGCCCATGCAAGGATCGAGTTATCTGCGTAGATCCCGCCCTTCTCTACATGGACACCCTGATATGATGTGTTCGCGTGAACGGTCATCACATGGTTATTGGATGATCCAAACAGATGCGACTCAGTGTATTCCTGATTCTGGTAGGGCCCTCTGTTCGGATCATCGTTATTGTCAATGTTATTTGGTCGTCGTTCCCACCAAACCTTCGTTGCGTTTTGGGCAACGAATCCTCGGCTCGTCTCGATTCCCTGCCCAGACCATAGCAGATCCGAGGCATCGGATCCCATATACTCAGATCCAATGGCCGGCGCTGGGATACTGAAAGAATCATCAACCGAAATCCCATCATGCCAAGCAACGGTTCTCCAGTCTGCTTCTGTCGCAGCACCCGGCTTCGTCACTGCGCCTGGAATGTATCCTTCAGAATATCGTCGAAGGCCTTCCACTCGCTTCATGATGTTACTGCTTCCCCCTGTAACGAACGCCTCGGATGTGTTGTTGCTTGTTGTACCAGAAACCACGCTGATGGCCTTGAATGCTCCATTGGCTTGCGAGAGCGCTCGCGCACCAAAAATAACATTCGTTGGATAAGCGCCCGGGAGTGTGAGCGGATCGGTGCCGTAGCCTCTAAAGGAGCTTAGATTGAATACCCCTCGATAATCCGTCTTCCCAGCGGGAACATCAGTGACAAATAGACCAGCAGCCAATGGATGACTATTGGCGTTGATGCCTACTGATCCCCCAGAAAACCAGTCTTCACCTAAATTTTCACCAAGACGGTTTCGCTGATCTAGCGCTGCAAAGACCGGCGCACTCACACTTTGTGATACCATATTGGTATTTGCATGAAGACTTACGGTGATATTCTTTCCTGTATCATGAATGTTGGTGTCATTCGGTCCCAAATTTTGAGCAATACTGAGCGTGCCTGCGCGCGATCCAATATAGTATGTTCGTTCACTGATAACACCGCCTGAGAAATTTCGGCCGGGATCGGCTTGCCAGAGCGGCCGCTCTGCACTAGATAAATGCAGAGCATGGGTGACGAAATTCTGGTTCG
>JGI20160J14292_10002136_pt1 | contig 16106 bp, 19 predicted proteins | sample COG_10_FD_14292 | JGI IMG/M metagenome (IMG submission 14292) | reverse complement strand
AATCGTCTAGTCGGTGGTAGAACATATAACATTAGTGCTCAGGTATCAGATAAAGCTGGGAATACGTCAGATTTTAAAGCAGCTACGTTCACATTGGATTTGACAAAGCCTGTTATAGATAATGTAACATTATCTTGGGGAACTCGTTTGAATGCGGGAGAAGATGATATTAGTGGAACAGTCACTGTAAAAATGACGAATGACGATGCTAGTGGGGAAACACTTACAGTCACATTAAATGGGATTGATTATTCGGGTGTTGTAGATGTATCAAATATTGAAATCACTATACCTACAGCAGACCTTCAAGATTTATCAGATAATCAATCTGAAAGAACATATGACTTAAGTGTAAATGTGTCAGATACTGCTGGAAATCCAGCAGACGAAATTGAAAAATCATTTATAGTAGATAAACAACCACCCATTCTAGTTGCAGAAATTGCTTCAGATAATCCGATAAATAGCACACATGCCACCGATGGTGACACTATTACTTTAACATTAATAATGGACGCGAGCACCAATAAACCAACTGTAACATTTTATAGTGGTGGCGACGACATTAGTGGCACTGTTGTATATGACCCTTCAGCTGGTATATCTAAAACATGGAAAGCATCTTATGATGTTTCAAGTGTAGATACTGATGGTGATGTGACAATTGATGTAAGTGTAAATGATTTGGCAGATAATTGGACAAGTAATTTTACTACAATTTCGGGTGATACTGTTACAGTAGATAAGGTTGTGCCATCTATAACAACAGCTGTAATAAAATCAAATAATGCTCTTGATACAACCTTAGCTAAATCAGATGATGTAATTACATTATCATTGACATTGGATGCAAGCACGAATATACCAAATGCATCTTTTACAAGTGGAGGTGTTAATGTTAATGGAACAGTTTATTATAACCCAGCTAGTGGAATTTCAAACACTTGGGATATATCTTATCAAGTAGCTAAAAGTGATACAGATGGTGTTATTGATTTTAATATTCGTATTAAAGATTTAGCTGGAAATTTAAAAACTATTACTAATGCTGATATTACTAGTGGTTCCGTTACAATTAATAGAACAAATCCTGTAATTAGTTCAGTTATATTATCTTGGGGTGAAACAATATTAGTAAGAGAAATAGGCATTAAAAGAATTGTTACAGTTAATATGTCAAATACAAAAGATAGTGGTCAAACAGTATTTGTTAAATTAAATGGTATTACTTATTCTGGTGTTTTAGTTGGGTCTTCAGTAAATATTGAAATACCTCATGCTGATTTTACATCAATGTTAAAGAGAACATATACATTAGCCGTAAATGTTACAGATGTTGCTGGAAATCCCGCAACAGAAGTAAAAAAATATTTTAAAGTTATACCTCAAGAAAATAGAGGAAAAAATATAGGTATTATCAGACCTCGTAGATTACCACCAAAAAAACAATTAGCAAAATCAACACCAAGTTTTTCAACAAAAAATAATACATTAAATTTCCAAATGTTTTCAACAAGAAAAAGTCAAACATATAATCAAACATCAACTGATAAAAATGTTATTAATAAACAACAACAATCGAAATTAGAGTCCAATGTAGGGCAATTAGACAGAATGAACCGATTAAAAGCAAAAAATAATAAGTAATTATATCTTAAATACTTTTAAAAACTATTTAAGATATTCATGTTTTAATTAAATAAATAATGATAAAATACACTGCTATTGCGTTATTATATTTATTTTCAATGACACATTCTGAAAATTTAAATAATTATAACTGTAATGAAATTTGGGGTGTTACAAATACTCTTAATAAATCACCCCTATATTCAATGAAATTTTTTTCTTGTATAATTCCTCATAATTTTGAAATATTGCAAAATAAAATAGAACAACCTATTAAAAATACTACTGAAGACATAATACCTTCTCCTTCACCAATGCAAAATCCTTCACCAATGCAAAATCCTTCACCAATGCAAAATCCTTCACCAATGCAAAATCCTTCACCAATGCAAAATCCTTCACCTTCATATAAATTATATAATATAAACAATGAACAAATAAATAAAAATAATAATTCAGAAATATTTTTTGATGAAACAAATTTTAATAATACTAATAATTCTACTTTACCCGGTAAAATAATTGAAAGAGATACTATTTTAATAATTATATTATCGTTATTATTACCGTCTATTGCAATTATTTTATTAATTTTATGTTTATGTAAAAAAAAACTATTAAATTATAATAATATTTGTTGTAAAAATAAAATAACAACTGAAAATCCAATCATAGATTTAGAAAATGGAACATCTAAAAATAAACCTGATAATAAACCTGATAATAACACTGAAAATAAACCTGATAATAAACCTGATAATAAAACAAATAACAAACAAAATAACAAACAAAATAACATATCTAGAAATCCAAGAAAACCACCATTACTAATGCTAGAAGAAAAAAAAGAAAATTTAGATATAGTAAAAAGTAAAAAAACTAAACCTGTTATTAGACAGCCGCCGTTACCAAAAACTAAACCATAATAAAATTGAATTTAATAATTACAATAAATGTCAGTAATTATTAAACATGGTAACTTTCACAAGATTTCTTTATTGTTATGATGAAGTTGTTTTGAATTTGTTATTTGCTTTACTCGAAAGAAAAGATTTTAAAGAAGTTATCTTCTGGTTTACAGAAATATTTCATAGTGGGTTCCTGAGAGAATTAACAGAACTTATATGGACATTTTATTATGATTTTTATGCATTATATTCTAATATCCCTTTCTATAAATTAAATGGAAAACTTAATAAATTCAAAAAATCAAATGATATAATTCCTATATTGGAATGTTTAAATATATTCTTTCAATCTGAACCACATTGTGAAATATTTATAATAACGCGAATGTTAAAATTAAAAAGAGTTCATAAGATTACTAATATTGAAAATGTGTTTAAAATTATTGAATCGGCAATTGCAAATAAAAAGATTTATCATGTTATTAATTATTTAAATGCTGCTATAACTCAAGATGAAGAAACAACTATTAAACATTATAACATATTTATTCAAAAAATAAATAATAAAAAAATAACATTATTTAAAAAAAATACGAAAAATACATTTCCTCAGCTAATAAATCATTTATTTAAAAATACAAATCTTAATATCAATAAAGTTAAAAAAAAACGAATAAAATATATTCCATTATCAAATACATATATTGAATATTACAATGATTTAATTGCATCAAATTGTATTCAATCAAGTATTCTACAAGAAAAAAGACATTATGGTATTCGTAATGTTACTGGATTATTCACACTAAAAAGAGACAAATTAAAAACACCGATATCAGAAGTATTTTGGTATAATTGGGAATATTATTCTAAAAACACACCATTTTGGAAAGAAAAATTTAATAAATACAATGTAAAATGGGATAACAAAAATATTGTTTTTGCAAATGACGATAAATTAGAAGAATTTTATGAAAAACATAGTTATGAATTAGATGAATTACCATATAACATAAGCCATAAAAGCATTAAAGAATTTGATAAAAACCTACTAATTTTAGATTTTCTATACAAGTATTTTAAAACAATAAATTTACCATTACAAAAAAATAAAATTGATATTAAAAGACGAATACAATATTAATATCATTTTATATTATAAAAATGCCTAAGAAAAATTCACATGGAGGAAATCGTCATAAAAAGATGGCATCTAAGTCATTTAAAGAGCCACGAGAGGTTAAGATGAGATATGCACAAGAAGGCGAATCATATGCGCGAGTTACAAAGATGTATGGACAAGGTAATATGGATGTTATGTGTAATGATAAAGTCATTAGATTGTGTATTATTCGTAAAAAGTTTAGAGGCCGAAATAAGCGAGATAATCATTGCGCAGTTGATTCGATGGTTCTTGTTGGACTTCGCGAATGGGAAGTAATTGGTCCTAAGAAGAAACCAAAAGTTGATTTGCTTTACACATATAATAAATCTCAATTAGATGAGTTAAAAAATGCTAAGAGTTTGAATAAAGATATTTTGCCAAATTTTGTAACAAGTGAAGAAAACATGGATGGGTTTGATATTGATAGAACATGCTCTACACAAGCAGAAATTATTGCAGAAAATAAAAATACATTTACAATTAATTCGAAAACGTCTAATAAGAATACAAAAATTAAGTCTAAAGATGATTTTGATGGTATTGACTGGGACGATATTTAAGGTTCTGTTATTTGAATTAATGATGCTTTAGATAATGTATAATTTAACGAACCCACAGGGAATTCAATAACATAATTTATATCATTCCATTTAAGAGTTGGTTTAACAATTCTACCGGGACCTTTTAAAACATAACCATTTTTAGATAATTCTTTAAACCAAACTTCTGCGTTTGGTGGTAACATAGTATAACTTTTTTTATCCAATGACATTAATTTTGTATATGACATATTTTTTCCAGTTAAAGCATTTTTAATAGACATTATAATAAAAAATAATATTTTATTTTTAAACATTTAAATATTTTTAATTTAAATAGTTGGAAAATTTTCCACCGGAACAACATCAGCAAATGGTAAATTATTTATAATAGATATATCATTAACAACTTCGCCTATTATAATATTGGATTCTTCAGATGCTTGTAATTGTTCAAAATTCATTTTGGATTCGGGATAAAATGTTAAAGAACCCCTTGTTCTAAAACAAGACGTAATAATATAATTTTCATTTTTTATTTTTGATAATGGTATAACCAAATATAGAATATCGCTGTAAAAACAACGTTGGTCATATACTTTACACCAAACCTTTTCTTCTCCAAATGAACCATCTGCTTTAATAAAAACGCCAGTATCGTCAATCAACTGACATAAAATCTTTGAATCGTCAGGAAACATATAATAACTTTCGTTGTCACCCGATGTTAAATTTTTATTAAAAGATATTTTATCACCTATACTATTTGTTAAAATATTCATCTTATGAAATAATTTGATATTTGATGACATTTTAATATCAAATATCAATTTATTTTTTAATACAACAACCTGTTTTTAAATTCTTTCCAAAATTTACTAGGTGCGATCATTTTACATCTACATATACTATAATCATTATCCATAGAATCAATTTTTTTATAATTATATGGAACTCGCTTATCTATACTTGTCATTAAAGCAAATTCATTAGGTTGTTTTTGATTTTGCAATACACCTTTCATACAAATATATCCAGCGGGCACTTCTTCTTTTTTTATTATTAATACAATTTTCCATTTATTTGCTTTTCCTGTTTTAGTATTAGGTATTAATCTCAATAGATTCGTTTCGCTATGTTCTGCAAATTCCCATTCATTATCACCATTATGTTCCCGTATATCCATATTAATAATATCGTCTTTTTTTACCTTATATTGCAATAATCCAGGCGGCACATTTTTACCATTTTTTGCCATTTGAAGTGCATTTGAAGAATTTTGAATAAGAGTAAACATATTTTAAAATATTATAACTTATCTATCAAAACTTTTCAATTTATTTTTTAATTATTTGTTGTCATCTATTATTTTAAATTGAATTAAATATATTAAACTAATATATTAAACTAATATATTCTAAAATGCCATGTGCAAAATTATCTATTACAAACAATATTATTAGAAAAATAAAGAAAAAATCAAATGGTATTTGTATTGAAACTTGTGCAAATATGATAGTTATACCTGTAATGAGTTTCGTTTCGCGAGTTCCGTTTAGACCAAATGGTCAACGAATAGCGAATATTACCATTTATTGGAAAAAATTTAAAAAAATTAATATTAAAATATTTTACAGCATAATAAAAAAATTTAATATTTATATTAAAAATGAATATATATGTTGTAATTCAAAACATAAATTAATGTTAAAACTTATGAACGAAGTAAATTTATTTATTGATTATCTAGAAATTGTTATGAAATGGGAAAATATAAATGAGGAAAAATGTCAAATATATTTAAAAAAAGAAGTGGGTTGGGAAACATTTTAAAAAAGTTTATTAAACAATTTCATTTTTTTTGTTTCATCTTTTGCCATTTTTTTTTCATCTTTATTTGTAGGATATAATGCTCGTGAACTGCGATACAAAAATACTATTTTATTTTCATTAAAATATTTTACTATCTTTCGAACTCTTTTCATATGCCACGATGAAGTAATTAACGTAACATTATTTATTTTATTTTTAATCAGTATTTTCATAAGAAAATTAATATTTTCATTAGTATCTAATGATTTATTTTCAAGAATGATGTCCTTTTTGTTTATAGTTGTTTTTTCGTGTATATATTTTGACATCACATAGGCTTCAGTATGCGTTGTTTTGGCGGTATTACCGCCGCATAATATAACCTTATCTCCTTTTTTATATAATTTAATAAACGAATCTAATCTTTTTTTTAAAATAGGATGAATTTTATTATTTTTTTTTAATATATAACCCAATATAATATATGTTACCATATAAATATATCTTATATTATAATTATTGGTCGTGAAGACTGGCTAAAATGGCTTCCTGCATAACATCATTTTCTTCCGTCCTAACTTGTCTATTTAAAATATTATCTATCATTGACATATATATATTTATATTATTATAGATTGGGTCGAGATTAGCATCTGCATCTGAAATATTGTTTGATAAATCTCCATTCATTTCATTATTTGGTATTTCATTTTGTAGTTCATTTATAGAATTAGTCGCTAATACATTTCTTAGAATTTGTGAGAAAATACGGTCCGGTGAATATTGAGGTGTCTGTCCATTTGATAAAGAATTATCATTTTGGTATTGTCGCACATTTCTAATACGCCAATCATTCCATTCATTATTTAATTGAGGAAGATTTCCAGAAATAGAATCATAGTTTTGTGTATTATTTGGTTGTTCAACATTACTTTCAAGAAGTTCTGGTGTGGTACATATTTCTTTTATATTTTTTAATTCATGACGACAAACTGGACATTTCGCTTGATTATTCAAAAGCCATTCTTCTATTGATTCAGTTTCAAATAAATGTTTGCATGGTAATATCGTAATAATATCTCCGTTTTTAAATTTTTTCATAGTAATTGGACAAGAATGATTTAATTGCTCTTGATTTTCATTAAATGTTACTTTCTTTAATTCACATTTATTATCGGGGTCTAACACGCTTTTATATTTGGGTTGTCTATCATTAAAAGTATTATTTATGAAAGATTGTAAAAAATTCATAATTTATATATAATAATATATGTTTATTTCTATTAACATTATTATTCAATTTTAATAATATCCGATTTATGAATAATTAATTCTTTCATTTCGTTTTTTTTCGTTTTTCGTTTTTTTCGTTTTTTTCTTTTTTTTCTTTTTTTTTGTTTTAAAAAAATTTTTTTAGTATTATGTAATGATTTTTCATGAAAAATAAAATATAATGAATTTAAATCTTTAAATAAAGGAATTGTATCTTCTAGATAAATATCATTTATTTCATGTAAAATATTTAAATAATTTAACTCGATTTTATCATTCAAAAAATTATTAATATTCATATTATCAATACTAAAATTATATTTAAGAATTTGTATTAATTTAAAATTTTGTTTCAATAAATTCTTTTTTTCTTTAATTATATTTAAAATTTCATCTTTTTTTAACAAGTTATTTTCAATTGAAAGTTTATCTTTTAGAAGTTTAATTATATTTTTTTGTTTATCTATAAACATAAAAAAAACATTTATATTATCTAATTTTTCTTTATAAAATTTATCAAATACTTCTTCTTTCTTAATATAGTTTTCTATCCAATCATTTTGATTATCTAATTCTGTTACGTTATCCAATTCCAACTCAACGTCATCATCACTTTCAATAATATCTGTAATAGTGTCATTGTTATTTTCTAATAATAAAGCCATAATAAACTATAGTATTATTTAATATTTGTAAATTTAAACTCAAAAATCAATAATATCATTTGATTGTGTGGTTTTTTCTTCTATTTCATCTTCTTGTTCATCATCTGATTCTTCTTCATACATGTATTGATTTAGAATGAACATTTTTTCTTCGGTTGATATAGTTTCTTTAGTCATTTCTTCTTTCTTTTCTTTTTTTTTAGATATTTCTTGAATCTTATCTTTATTTAACGTCTTATTTTTTGTTTTTTTGGAAAGTGTATTTTGTTCAATGCAATTAAATAACGATACAGAACGTTGTGTAGCATTTTTTTCATTATTGAAATAATCAAAAACTTCTTCTTTATTGAATTTACTTTTATAAACCCTTTTACCAAATCTCGAACCTCTTCCACCTCTTCCACCTCTTCCACCTCTTCCACCTCTTCCACCTCTTTCACCTCTTCCACCTCTTTCACCTCTTTCACCTCTTCCACCTCCCCATTTAGAAACATTTTTTAAACTATCAAAACGATTATTTGATGAATGGAATGCGTTCATTTTTTCATTTACCCCGTCGTTGTTAGTTGGTTCAATTGTATTTTGAAAATTTTTCCATCTATTATTTGTTTTTAAAGTTGTTTCTTTTTTTTCTTTTTTTTCTTTTTTAAAGAAATTCCGCTTAGGTGTTTTATCCATATTTATAATAATAAAATATTATAGAATTTTTTAAATAATCAATTTAATTAAAATAAAATCTAACTCTATATTATAAAATGGCAAATGCTTGGATTAAACATTTAACCGCTTTCCGTAATTCTCATAAAGGTATGAGTTTGCGCGATGCAATGAAGGGTGCTAAGAAGACATACAAATCAGCCAAAAAGGCTGTCGGAAAAGCCGTTAAGGCTGTTACAAAAAAACGTAGACGCAGACGCAAAAAGGGCAAAAAAGGCACTAAAAAGGTAAAAAGAAAGAGACGTAGACGCAGAAGATAAATTTAAAATTTTTATTTAAAATATTTAATTAATATTAAATATTTTACCATATTTAAACTGCTTTTATTTGTAGTTTTAATTTTTTAAACATAGTTAATGTTTTATTTAAAGATAATCTTACATTAGGATTAGGGTCAATATTTTTAATCAATATTTTTTTAATAAATACATTGTTTACTGTTTTGTTTTTTGATAAATTTTTAGAAACTAAACTAATATGCTTCAAATACATTGTTGATAATGAATAATTGTCCCATGTTTTATGATATTTCTGAGTAATTTCTTTTATTCTTACCAATATATTATCACTTAATTTTTCAAATTTTTTTACTATTTTATAACAATATATGAATAATTTTTTATAATCAAAATTTAATACTTTAAAAAATAAGGAATTTGTAACAAAATCTTCAATAAAAACAAATGTGCTATCTTTTTTATGTAATAAAAAATTTATGTATTGAATTTCAAATGACCATAAATTATGTTTTTCCCAATAACCATAAAAATATTTCTTTAATCCTTCAATAGAATTAAAATCTATATAATCTATTTTAAATGATAGACCAAAATCAATAATAACGCTTTTTTTATTAACTTTATCATATAACACATTATCCCATTTTATGTCATAATGGATAATTTTTTCGTTTGAAAGAAATTTTAAACTGCCTAACAATTCTTCGTATATTGCGAAAAATTTAATAAATGCATCTCTATTATTACTTTTTTTAATTGTGTCTGTGAAGTTTATACCATCTACATATCTTAAAGTAGCTAAAGCTAATTTATTATTAGGATATTTATTATAAGAATTACAGTTACTTATTTCATTATCTTTTATTTTATTATAATCTATATCACACACTTTAATAATTGCTGAAAAATTATCTTTAAATGCGCTACCATTTACAGTCTTACCAATATCTATTTCATTCTTTAATCGATATTTTTCATCATCATGTAAAACAATTAATTTGGATACATGTTTATTATCCATATATTGTTTATCACCCGAATTACATAATAAATGCGGTTTAAACACACACCCAAATGTTCCTTGGCCAATTAATGCACCGCCAATTTTCGGTTTTATGTCTGTGCTTGAAACAGATTGTAAATTTGTAAGTGCTTTAACTGTCATATAACATTCTCTATCTGAATTTTCTGATATAAATATATTTTTCATTTTATCTATTATTTGTTTATATTTTATATCTTTTTTATCCTTATTTAGTTCCAGGATTTTGTTTACTATGGGTTCTGTATCTAAAGAAGATTCTAGATTTATTTTTTGTTTTAATATCTTAAGTTTATCTTTTATTGGCTGTATTATATCTAATATTAATGCATTAAGTGCAGAATATAAAGGACCGAGTTTCATAGCTTTTAAATTGTCAGCAGTATGAAACATTTTTTTTTTTAAGGCTGCTTGGGTTCTGTTATTTGCAAAATACAATGTCCACCATACGGGGTTAATATATTTAGTATAGCTTAGCATTTTTCCAACTTTATTTTTTTCATGAAAAATAAGCGCAAGCATATCTTTATTATTAATCAAATTATCGTCTTGTAAAAATTGTTGCACTGCATCTTTACGAGTTTCATCGTCATTATATAATTTTTCAATTAGTTGTTTAATAACTAAATCACCATTTAAATTTTCAATTAGTTTATCCAATTTCTTAATTATTTTTTCCAACATTTTAATTATTTTAAATTCTTCTAAAAAATTAACGATATTATTACTAGGGTCAATGAATAACCCTTTAATTATTTTAGTTTGCCTGGGAACAAAATCATTCCATTTATGTTCAAATGAAAGTTTATTTTCATCCTGATTTTCATCCTGATTTTCGAGTATTTCTTTTTTTAATGAAAAATATAGTGTTTCTATCAATTCTTCTTGAATTTTGTCATCAGATTTATTTTCTATTGCTGTTTTTATTAAAAAAATTATAATAATACCATGAATACTCTCTTTATAGTCTTCATTGTCTTCATTTTTAATATCTGTTTTTATTTCTTTTTCCAATAATTGACTTATTGTGCATTTAGTATTTTTTGGACTTATTTTTGCACTTTTATATATATAATAAATAAAACAAAATAATAATACTACAGCACTAACACTAATCGCAGCAATTTTCTCCGCTTCAAGACCACCTTTTTGTTTATAATTCATATTTATTTCTCCAATTATTTCTTGTTTTGACATTATAATTAATATATCATTACATATTATTTTTTAACCATTTTCGAAACCCAATACTTTTCATGATATGGAAAGATGTTTCCAAATGGTCTTGCGCGATTTTCATCGCATCACATTCCAATTCTGTTAACGAATTAATATATTGTACAACAAGTTCCTTATCATTGCCATATTTTTCAATATCGAAATTATAAGTTGACATATTTGTTTCTTGTTTTGTAGCCATATGTATAAAAAGATACTATTGTTTTATACATATTATAATTTTCAATTTATGTTTCTGGGCGTTTAATTGCATAAAATAATAATGACCTATCTGTCTTATTTTTCAACATTATTTTCGTCAAATCATAATCCATAACATAACCTAAAGTATTTAATATATTAATTACCTTTTCTATTTTATCTACAAGAATAAAATCATTTGTATCTTTATCTATAAAAGCATAAACACACTTGCTTTCATCGCGACAACAATCAAACGTTTTAAAAGGCGATAATGTGCTTCTTGGTAAAACTTTTAAATGTTTTTTTAATTCAATATCAGCATTATCAGCAAGACTTATTACAATAATATTTTTATAACATTTCGTAAAAGAATCCAAATGGGTCTGTTTGCTAACTTTATACATATACATATTAACATTTAAAAATTTTTAAAATAAAAAAATAAATTGATCTAGAAAAATAAGTAATAAAAATTTTAATATATAAAATTAATTATGGCATCTCTTATCTATCGTTACAAATTTCGCGACGAGTTCCTTTCTATCTTGGTTGATTTTTCAAGGATTCACCAATATGATGCTGCAAAGGACTTTAAAGAAGCATTTGAGACTTTTACAGAAACAAATAGAGACATTATTAACACTGAAACTAAATATTTGACTGGAAATGGTTACAACGGAGATGTAATTGATAAGATGTATAAAAGTGCCAGGTATTACTTCAAAAATAAAGATTATAATCCACAGGAATTTAAGAAACGAAGAAAATATATTAAGCAAGATAAAGATTTTATTGCTCATGTAGATGAACATGTTTTGCAATCTATCCGCAATAATATTAAACCTGCAAAAGCATTCAAGAAATTCATAGATGATATTAAATATGCTGATATTCTTTCCAATGAAACACAACGATTAGGCAATTTTCTAGACAGTGATACTGATATTCATAATAAAATTAAAAAGACATATAAGAATCGTTATTTTATTCAAAAGAAATTTATGAAAGAAGATGCAGTAGAAGAGGAAAAGGCTGCTACCGGATTCGTTCCCAATGTATCTGCATGGGAATTCCAGGAATGGCTATATTGGCAGAATAATGGGGGGAGAAAGCCATATTGGTTTATGACAAATGATAAAAAGGCTAATGATATTATGCGTCACTATGATGAAGTTATGGCGTATTATAATAATTAAATTATTTGCTAAAAAAATAGCACTAAAAAAATGTATCTTTAACAAAAATTATTTTTAAAATCACTAAATGAAATTTTTTTACTTTTTCTTTCTTTTTTCGTTTTAATTATCCAATTATATTCATTCCATTTCCCAACCCTAATATATTTATTAGCACTTGTTGCTGCTATTTTTTTTCTATCAATAATTTCTTTTCTTTGTTTTACTTTTTTACTTTTTACAAATACAGAATCATCTTCTTTCATTTTTTTAAATTCTTCTTCGGATTTCTTATCTTTCTCATTCTTTTTTTTCTCCTCTGCTTCTTTCTCCTCTGCTTCAATTCGGTCCAATTCTTCATTTTGTTTTTTAATATTTTCCTTTCTATCAATATATAAATCGGTGCAAAAATTCATCTTAACAAATTTTCGCGCAACTGTTTCCAAGTAATCATATTTAATATTTTTTTTATCTGACCAATATTCAAAAGCGTCTTTATCATAATTATAACACATAATAATTGAACCATCTGGTGTATGTTCAATAATTGTTGTATTCATTGGTCTATTTCCCGAAATATCTAGTAATTTATCAATCGGATATTTATCTTCATATAATATTTTAACTTCTTTTTCTTCTTCGGGTTCTTGATTTTCTAATACAAGTTCTCTATCCCAAATGTATTTAGATATTACCCAAGCACCAACACCAATACCAACTGAATAAACAAGTGTTGTTAAAAATGTTTGATTCAAATTATCATATAATGATTGAAATGTGCTTTTTTCCGTTTTTACACTATAACTTACATGAGTATCACAAATATTTTCCATCACTTATATAAATAATTAAGGCCAAATAGCTTTTAAATAAATTTTTATAAATATTTAACTTATTAAATCCATAACACTATCTAATACAATATTGGCGCCGGATTCATACAATTCTTCTCTAGTTTCAGCACCCGTTAATACGCCAATAGACTTATAACAGCCAGCATTTAATCCTTCCAATATATCATTTGATGTGTCACCTACCTTAATAACATGGCTAGGTGATGCTATTTTATTCATTTCCATCAATTTATAAATCATAAACGGATAAGGCCTAGCATGTTCAACATCTTGACTTGACACATAAGAATCAATAAATTCTTCCATATTTAATTTATCAATAATACTCTGTTGAATATCTTTTGGATAACCAGTATTTAATCCAACTTTAATATTATTCTCTCGAAGTTTATTCATCATATCTGGTAAATTATCATCTATCAATGATAGTTTGTCTGTATGAAAGTATTCGGATGTTAATTTACTTTCAAATGTTTTATAAACATCATGTTTCTTTTTATTAGATGTATATTTAAAACAATTTCCTTTACATTGTTTGCATTGTTTTGCATCCAACTCTTTTAATATATATCGGTCTAATACATGATATTTATTTAATCCATGCCAAGATTTTATTTCTTTTTTATCAATATCATAATTAAATGATTTTAAAGTATTATATAATGTTTTATATACAAGTCCGCCTTCTTCAACCGTAGTCCCAGCCATATCAAAAACGACCATCTTAATTCTATTATTCTTTAATAGGTTCATTTAATATTAGATAATAAAAAATATATAAGTTATTATAATAAATATTTAATTAGGATAACATGCTCTTTCTCAATTCAAATAATTCTTTTACTTCGTTGGATAAATCAGCACATTTAAATTTAATATAATTTCCATTTTTATTATTTGGATGCAGACAAACTAAATATAGGTCACCAACCTTTACGCCATAATTCTTTTCAAGAAGTGCTTTATAAGTGTTTAATTGGAGAGAATAATGCCAGAAATTTGTATTTGGTAGGTAATCAACACATGCCGTTGTTGCTGACTCCCATTGATTATTTTTTTTTATTTCTTTACAGCGTTTCCAATCATAAATATCAATTGTGCCGTCTTCGCGCTGATAGGTCATATCAATAGAACCGGCGAATTTCAGTTCTTTATCCCATACCATCCATTCTGTGCGAAAAGGTTTGAGATGTTTATGGTCATTATGGAAATTTTGAAAATATTTGTATTCAATTGAATTATTTTCAATAGTCATATCGTTGTAAAAACATTCAATATCATAATGCATGTTTGTTCCCGCTTCACTAGAAATGCGTCCATTTTCATTCCACATACCTTTTATTTCTTCTGATGTCATACCGAAATATTTACTTTGCGGCCATCTCCTAGAAGACATCATTTTTTTAATAATTTTGTCGGCATCAAAATGCGGGAAATGAGAATGGTTCCACGTAGTTACTGACATGAACTTGCTATCACCATCAATGGTATAAATATGCGGACCTTCATCAAATGTAATGTGCGAATCTCGCTCATGGGGGTTTAAATTAGCTAAGTAAGTAGGTGGTTCCATTATATAAATATTTTTAATCATTATTCAAAAAAATATTTATTTATCAATTTAATTATTTACTAATTCTTTCAATTCATTAATTTGTTTTTGTTGTTCTTTAATGCAGCTTATCAAAAATGGAACTATTTTTTCATAATAAACACCTTTATAACCGTTACTGTTTGTAGTGGTTACTTCAGGTAATACTTGCTCAACTTCTTGTGCAATAACACCAATATCTGATCCTCTATTAGAATGTGAACTATTTTCTATCCAATCAAATGTATAACCGTTTATCATTTCTAATTTCTCTAATGGATTTTCAATAAGTTTTATGTTATTTTTTAATCTTATATCTGAAGGTGTTTCTCCTCCACTATTATTTGATAAATCAACTATTTTATCGTATATATTTAAGTTTTTCACAAATAAATCGTCTGTTACATATACATCGCCATTTTCTTTAATTTCCATATGCTTCGAATTATTCGTGTAAAATTCTAATCCTCCTGCATTATTTTTTAATTCGGGAAGATATTCCGTTGAACTTAGTGACACTTCCGTGCCATCCGGTAATCCCGGGGGATTTTCAAGTTGACCAATTCTTAGATATGATAATGTATTTCCAGAAGAACTCGAAGAAGAACTACTGTTATTGGATAAATCTATAATTTTATCGTATATATTTAAGTTTTTCACAAATAAGTCTTTCGATATGTAAATATCGCCAGTATTTTGAATTTCCATACGCTTCAAATTATTTGTGTAAAATTCTAATCCTTCTGCGTTTTCTTTTAATTCAGGAAGATATTCCGGCGAACTTAGCGAAACTACTGTGTTATCTGGTAATCCTGGTGGATTTTCAATTTCACCAATTCTTAGATATGATGATACATGTAAATAGCTATTTGTTTGTATACTACCATTTATACTTAGGTTTCCATTGGCAGTGATATTGTTACAACAAATATCCGTCGAGCTTGTTATTGTAGTCCCAGAAGCAACACTGCGGTTATTTGATAAATCTATAATTTTATCGTATATATTTAAGTTTTTCACAAATAAGTCTTTCGATATGTAAATATCGCCAGTATTTTGAATTTCCATACGCTTCA
>JGI20160J14292_10002131_pt1 | contig 16128 bp, 16 predicted proteins | sample COG_10_FD_14292 | JGI IMG/M metagenome (IMG submission 14292) | reverse complement strand
CGATACGCTCTCTGAATAGGGCAGTCAATGTCATCCAAGCCACATCAGATTTCTGCTCTGGCTCATATCCATTTTCTGCCGCAAGGTTCAACAGTTGTTGCGCCTTGTCATCTTCTCCTTTACCAAAAGTTACAAAGACATTGTTTTTAATAATATCTCCTAACCCCTGTTCACGAAGCCATTTGTAGGCTGCATTCCTCTTGTCCACATCTTTGGGAAGAGTGCACCTAAATTCTTTTTTCACAGATACTTTAGAACCATCAGCTAATTTAATTTCTGTCAGTCCTTGCTCTGCAAGTAATTCTGGTATCACACGAGAACTGATATCGTCAGCCTCTGCTTTTTTATTTTTAAGTTGCTCTTCTAATGAAGCAATCTCATCTTCTTTATTTTTTAACTTTACACATTCTTGTGCAACAGTTGATACTTCTACATTATCTAAAAGATCTTTTGAATCTTCCAGCATCATATTTCTTACGTCTTCACTCATTGTTATCCTTTCTGATATCCGTCCACTTCTAATGGATAGTATCTATATTCTCTTTTATCCCATTTCAACATATTAAACTGTCCGTTTGTAGTTTCACCTACTAGCCAAGTTGATAATCCTATTATTACAGGATCTCCTACAGCAAGTAAATAATCTTCCTTACGAAAGTCTTGTAAATTTTTTCTCATCTTCTGCACATAAGGTGCAGTAGAAAATATTGCTTGGTCCCTATTGGGTAAGCATATTACAAGATAACCAAAATCAGACGCACTTAATATATTTATATTAGGTGGTGGTTGTTGAATTACATAAACAAATTTTTCTTTAGGATTGCTTTTATAAAATTCTAAAAAGCTTGCTAAAGAATCTGGTTTGTATAACTCAAATATTTTATTTTTCATTTCTTACTTCTTGACAAGGTATATAGTAGTGTTTATATAATTGTCAACTAGAAAGAAGAAAAAAATTATGAATTATAAATTTAAAACAAAACCATACGCACATCAAATAACTGCGTTAGAAAAATCTTGGGATAAAAAAGAATACGCCTACTTTATGGAAATGGGTACAGGTAAATCAAAAGTATTAGTAGATAATATTGCTATGCTGTATGATAAAGGTAAAATAAATGCGGCGTTAATTATAGCACCAAAAGGTGTTTATAGAAACTGGTTTTCTGGTGAGATACCAAATCATTTAGCTAGTCACATAGATCATAAAACTGTATTATGGACTGCGACTACATCTAAAACAAAGGATAAAGAGTATCAACAATTATTTAAAGTAGACTTAGACCTTCACATCCTTGTAATGAATGTAGAAGCATTCTCTACTAAAAAAGGTTTAGAGTTTGCTACTAAGTTTTTAAACTGCCATAATACATTGATGGCTATAGATGAATCTACAACTATAAAAACACCTACAGCAAAAAGAACTAAAGCTATTCTTGCATTAGGTTTACTTGCTAAATACAGAAGAATACTTACAGGTTCTCCTGTAACTAAATCACCTTTAGATTTGTACACACAGTGTGGTTTTCTTGATAGTTTTTTACTAGGTTTTGATAGTTATTATGCATTTAGAAATAGATACGCTACAATGTTAGATCGTAACTTTGGTGGTCGTAGAGTACAGATTATTGGTGGTTATAAAAAACTAGGTGAGCTGTCAGAAAAACTAAAACCTTTTTCTTACCGAGTATTAAAAGAAGATTGCCTAGACTTACCAGAAAAAACTTACATACAAAGAGAAGTAGAATTAACTGATGAGCAGAAAGAAATATATTCTACTATGAAATCCGCGGCCCTCGCTTCTCTAAAAGGTAAAATGGCTACAGCGCCACACATACTAACGCAAATGATGCGTCTACACCAAATAACTTGTGGTCATTTAAAGAACGATGATGACAGTATTACAGAGATAAAAAACAATCGTATGAATTGTTTAATAGAATTGCTTGAAGAAGTAGAAGGTAAAGTAATTATATGGGCTAACTATGTGTACGATATTAAACAAATAGTAAAAGCTATATCTAAAAAGTATGGAGAAGACTCTATAGTACAATACTATGGTGCAGTCCCTGCAGATGTTAGACAAACTAATATAGAAAAATTTCAGGACCCTAACTCGCCTGCAAGATTCTTTGTTGGTAATCCGCAAACCGGTGGTTATGGTATTACATTAACTGCTGCTAATAATATGATTTATTACTCTAATGGATATGACTTAGAAAAAAGACTACAGTCAGAAGACAGAGCACACAGAATAGGTCAAAAGAAGGCGGTAACATACATCGACCTTATAGCACCAAAAACTATTGATGAAAAGATTAGAAAAGCTTTGCGTAAGAAGATCAATATAGCTACAGAAATTATGGGTGAGGAGCTAAGAGATTGGATTTAATAATTTTAAACGATGGCCTGTATCAGTTAATTCCTGTTACAAAACAAATTATGCAAGGCATAGTAATAACTGCAGAAGTAGATTGTTTTGATCTTTGTGAAATACTGAGAACTAAACTTACAGGTTATGTTGAAACTGTAAACCTACATATGATGAATGATGGCTCTGGTAATTTTATTGGTTGCATTTGTGGGTAGGATATTATAGGATAAAACTAATTTCTTTTAAAAAATTTGAAAGCTCAAGGGCGTCCAAATCTTGCCAATGGCATTTCCCTGTACGTTACCGATGACCTGCAAGGGTAGGGACCTGGAGTTTGGCCGACTGTTAGTACGTGCACGGAAAGCAGTCGGTTTTATATGATTATAAAATATCTTTTGCTTTACCTAAAATAGGTTTGTATTTAGTTTTGCCTTCTTCTCTGTAGGCGTGTAGAAATTGTTTTCTTGGTGTACCTTCTGTAATGCTGCAATGTATCCACCCCGAATTAGGTTCTCCAGGTGTGTAGTATTCGACGATCAATTGATCCCATTCAAGCTCTCTATGTATCCAATCAGCTAACTCAGCATTGTCGACTCCAACACATTCGAAATCTGCCGCTTCTGCTCGCGAGTGTTGGCTGTTAATTGAACTACCAATAGCTATGCACAACTCAGGTGAACGGAACCCTGACGTCACCTTAACTCTACCGAAGTGATCACGCACTGGCTGTAAAATTTTTTCACAAAGTAATTTTAATTTTTCTATTTGTTCTGCGTTAGGATTATTGTTGATACCTTTTCGTATCGCAGTATCTGATTTGGTAAGCTCTGAGAGCGTGAAGTTACGGGTAAGTTGCATTATTAGTTAAGTAATTTTTCCAAAGCAAAGAGTGCCGCTGATCCCGCAGCAGCTAAAAGAACCCAATAGACTTTATCTATCTTACCGCCCAATTTCTCGACGTCTTCGTGGATATGTTTCAAGTGATTATTCTTAATCTGTGAAATATCTTTTTTCAATCCAGTCATATGCCCGTAAAGCGATATGATGTGTTCTCTTGTATTTTTAGGTTCTATTGCCATTATACTGTTCTTGTTTTTTTTCTGTAATTTTGTTCTAGTGGACTTAAGTAAGTCTCCTCTGCCAATGTTAATCTACTTACAGGATCGATATTACCAAACTGTGCATTGTTTACAAGTCCTGGATTTGGCATAGCCGGTAGGCCAGGTAATGAAGCTGCAGGACCTAATGTAGGTTCTGGTAAATTTCTTAATGGGTTTTGTATGTCAGGAAATAAATCTGCACCTAAAGGTGTTGTTTCTAATACTTCTTTTATTCTACCTATAATATCTTCTGCTGCTTCAAAAGGATTAGATATTCCTAAATCGTCAGCTCTTATTTGAAACAAAGATTTAACTTCTGAAGATATTGATAAAGGTCTAAACTCTCCTTCATTTATAGAATTAAATGCTCTTCGCTCACCCCTGTCAGACATATTTGTTGAAATTGCATCTTCATTCATACCTAATACTTTTGCAGCATCTATATCTAAAAACATTCTTCTGTTAATTTCATACAAAGCTCTGTTAGAATTAATATATGCATCTACAATTTCTGCAGGAGTAATAGGTCCACCTTTAAGAGTTTGTTTTGTAAATAAATTTCTAGAATTTCTAACTCCATCTTTAAAAGATGTAATTTTATAATTTAAAGATTTACTTGGGTCTACATCTACTCTACGCATACCTGCAATACCAAGTAATTCATTTCCTAATTCGTATTCATTACCACGTTCATCGTATTTACCTAAACTATCTATAGGTCTTAAAGCTAAACCTAATCTACCAAGTTGTCTCCAGTTAAGAGGTGCTTGTGCTTCAACAAGGTGTGCAACTGATTTCATAATTTTACTACCGATAGGATCAATTGCAGGATCTTTATTATAAATTTCTCTACCTGCTGCATCTACACCACCTCTACCAAGAATAGGTGCAACATCTTGTAATGCTTCTGTCCAAATAGATTCTGATATAAATGGTTGACCTAATTCTTTTGTTGATTCAATTAACCCTAAAATAAAATCATCCATAATTCCATCTTTGTCTCCACTACCAGAGTTAACTGCATTTAATACAGTTTGAATAGGTCTAGTTAAAGTATCGTATGCATTTAAATGAGAAAAATCTACGTAAGAAAGTTTGTCATCTTTATCTCTAAATGGAATTAATACAGAATTTTTTGACCATTCAGGTACGTATCTTCTCATTGCTTCTAATTCTTCATTACTTACATCATTTAATGTTTGGAACATTGCAACAGTTCCAAGTGGTAATGCAGCTGTTGTTGCAGCCATACCAGTTAGTCTTTGTAAACCTCTTGCTCTTAATGGATTAACTTCTTTACCATTTATTTTTGCAGTAAAAAATATTTCATCTAATGCTGTAGATACAATGTTTGTACCTGTTCTCATAATTTCTGCAGGGAAAGCTACAAAGTTTCCAACAGGTAATTTTCTTAAACCTTTAATAAATTCTGATACAAAAGCATAGTTAGGTATATTGTTCTTAACTAATTTAGCTGATTGTTTTTTTAAATACTCATCATTAAATATACCAATTTTTCTATCAAATTTATTACCGTTCGCGTCTGTTATAACTTCAACAATATCATCACCTAATTGTAAACCTTTTGCTTCAAATGCATTTTTAAGTCTTGATTGTTCACCAAGGTATGTAAATATTTTCCAGAAATCATCTTCAGCTGTGTATGCATCTTGTGCAAACTTCTGTGTTTTCTTTAAACCTTTCATAAAAGTATTAAAACCATTGTAGTCTGCGCCTACTTTGTTTAACACTTCACCAAACTTAACATCTTCCATTAAATCCATAACTTGTCTTACTTGTACTTGTGAGTTAACCACACCAAGCTCTAATAGTTCTTGATAAAATTCATTGTCTTTTCTAAATCCTTTTAATTGTAATGCATCGAATGCTTTCTTAACATCTTTAGTATTACCAAATGGTACAAAACCATTGGCAGCTGCAAACGCTGCAGCACTAATAAAATTTCTTGCGTGAGTAAATGGTGCAAGAATTGTTTTAGCCATTTGTGATGTAGCTTTAGGATACAACACTAGGTTTTGATATAGTGTTGCAGGTAAATCTTTTCTTTTTCCTAAATCATCTGTTGCTTTTAATGCCTGTGCATAATCAGACAATGCATATTTACCAGCGATAGGACTTGTAATTTCATCTATAATTCCTTGTTCTTCTAGTCTTGCTGCTTCTATGTCATCAACAGGTTTAATCTTTGCGTCTATGTCTTCAAATCTACCTAATTTAGTTTTTCTAATAGAACCACCTGCTGAAGGAGCTATAATTTCAAAATCACGATTTTCAATTGCTTTAGATCCAAAATATTTTTTAGCTTCACCAGCATTGTCTACAAGAAAAGGTACTCTAGGTTCTGGTCCAACTCTACCACCAGAGTCCCACTCATCCCAATTCTTTTTTAAAACATTAGATTGTTTAACAAGATCATCTAAATATTGATTTAATCTTACTTGTATTGATAAAGCATTTGTGCCCTCAACAATAGTTGACATAGGGTTTTCTGCTTTACCTAATAATCTTTTAATAACTTGTTCTCCTACCCCTGTTAAATCTGACAAATTTTTACCTCCTGAAACTTTTACAAAATCACCTTTTTTAGATAACAAATTATCTGCTTCTGATTTTAAAAAAAAGTTAGGAACCGCACCTAATCTAACTACACCTGATTTAGTATTCTCATTCATCATTACCCCTTTAGGTAATCTAGCATTAATCCATACTTCATTAACCATATTTTTGGCTATGTCTTCTGAAAGTGTAACACCTTTGTTAGCAGCTTCATCTATAAATTCTTTTACAGCTACATTAATTACTTTACTACTTGGTCCGTAGTTATCTGCAACAGACATAGGATTGTTTTTAAATACTTCGTAGCCTTTATCTAATATATCGTTAATTTGTTTTGGAATTACTTTTTGAAAATCCTCTAATGCAGATGGTGTTAATCTTGAACCCATTAATGTAAATAGTTCTGACCACGTTCCACGCATATCGTTAAAGTTTTGTACAAGCTCTGCTACATCTTTAGGGTCCGCTTTGTAATTATTAATTAAATCATTAGAAAAATCTATTACTTTATCTGAGTCTATGGTTCTTAGTGTAACTTTACCAGCATCATCAATTGCAGGATTAAGATTATTACCATCTGTTAAGATGTCATTCATCTTCTTTAATAAATCTTTTCTTTTATCTTTATCAACTTTGTTACCAGATCGTTTAAAGTTTTTAAGAATTCTGTTTGTAATATTATCTATTTTAATCATAGCGTTTTCAGCTATGTTGGTATCTCTACCTAGCAATCCTTGATATGCTTTTTCTGATTCAAAACCTTCTTGTGCTGCAGGTCCTCTTGCTCTTAATGGTCTTGATATCCATTTATCAATCCACTTTGATACAGGATCTGTAATTGCTTTTCCTGATCCTGTTTGATTTCTTAATTTAGATATACCTCTTGCACCTGCTCCAATACCTAAAGTAAATAACCCACCTTCTAATCCAAATTTTAATCTGTTTGCTAGTTCTGCTTCTGGTGTTTTAGATTCTCTATCTATTTCTGTAGGACCACCTAAAAAATCTCCGAAGGTACCAGCATCTTCTACATCACCAACAAAAGCTGCTTCTGCTGCACCACCAGCTAATGCACCTTTACCATATCTTTTTAACTTTTCATTTCTACTTAAATACTTACCAGCTTTCTTTGCTTGTAATGTTGCTTTAGTTAAACCCGATCCTACTTTAAATGCAAGACCACCTGGTACACCAATGTTAACAATTAATTCTGTAATTTTACCAGCTGCTGTTGCTTCTGCTGCCTCATCAAAAGGATTAAGATCATCAAAATATGCTTCAACTGCTTCTGCTCTATTTCTGTCTACACCTAAATCTAAAAGTGTAGCACCTAATGTAGCTGCACCTTCAAATATTTTAAATACACCAGACCCTAATCCAGCTAGTATAGATGTACTTAAACCATATTCTTTTGAAGGTTTGTCAGAATCAGAAAGTATTTTTACCATCTATTCTCCTTTAATAAATAATATTCTCTACACCGTTTGCGTCAATATAAATTATGTTTTTTGGACTTTCTGTAACAATAAAGCTATCATAATCTTTTTCGTCAATGGTATAGTTTTTAGAGCCATCATCTTTTAAAGCTTTTTTAACTCTTACAATTGGTTTACCTCTAGTATCTTCAGTTACTTTTAACGCGCTTTCTAAAACCGAAGCCGAAGGAACACCTCCAGTCCCTGCAATTTTAGTAATATTATCATATAAATCTGCAGTTCCTAATTTAGCTTTTAAATTTAATTGAGCTATTAAAGCTTTTGTTTGTTCTTTAGATCTTTTACCTGCAATGTAATCATTGATTGCTAGTTGTGCCGCTGCTTGATCTACTTTTGTTTTACTGCTTGGTCGTTTAGCTTCTTCTTCAAAGAACTCACCAAACGCACCTTTGACTGTTGCTTCTGGTTTTAATGCTTTACCTGCAAAACTCATTAACATATTAGAAATATCTTCCCCTCTTGCCTTACCACCACCTAATAATTCTGCAAATAATTCTTTATTTTTTTCTATATCTTCTTTAGAAATTTCTGTAGATTCTTCTGTGTCATTTGTTTTTCTAAATTGATTATTGTAATTTTCTTTTTTATTATCATTAGTAATTTGTTTTTCTATAATTTCTTCTATTCTTGTTCCATCCACATTATATTTATCTTCTAGTCCTAAATCTTTTAATCTTTGTTCAGGTCCACCTCTAGGTAAAATACCATATTTTTCACCTATTTGATTACCTTCATCAATGTATTTAAATACTTCTCCAACATCCATATTAGTTTCATCAAAATTAAAATTAGCTCCACCCATTTCTTTTAATCTTGCATATCCTTCAGGAGTAGAAGTGCCTCTAGCAAAAACATTGGCTGTATCTCCAATTAATTCACCTCCTAAAGCTGCTAAACCATAAGGAGAATATTTTGCTATTGTACCACCTGCTGCCGGTATCATTTTTCCAAGATAAGGAATGTTTCTTATTCGGTTCATAATGCTACCGCCTGTTACAGCTCGACCACTATCATAAGGTGCTTGAGGTACTTTATTTGCAACTCCACCAAAAAGAAAATCTTGTCTTGGTTGAACCGAACCACCTTTTTCATAACCTAGACCAGACGTAATCCCCGTTCCGCGACTATCGACACGGCCACCTCTAAACATTGGTCTTCTTAAAATTCTACTCATTATCCAAATATTCCTAACTTACCTAGTACACCGCCTGCTCCTGCCGCGCCTCCTAAGAAGCTAGCCATTGGACTTGCTGGTGCTGCGCTTTGTTGATACCCGATCGTTGTACTCGGGAATGCGCCTGGTTGTATTTGTGCTAGTTGTTGTCCAACTAAACCTAATCTTGTAAATGGTTCGAACTCTGCTTCTCTTGCTGCAAGTGTACCTGCATCTAATTTAGCTTGTTCAAATCCTTGATCAGCTTGACCTAGTGCTTGTTGGTATTGTCCGAGACCTTGTCTTGCTGCAAGATCTGTGCCTGCTGCTTGTTGCGCTTGCATAAATCCTTGATTTAATAATTGTGCTTGTAACGCTGCTCTGTCTACTGCACCTTGATTCATATACTGTGCTTGCATTATACCTTCTCTACCACCACCATAAGCTCCAGCTTGAATAGCTTGATCTCTTAAACCTTGTTGATTAATAGTTTGTTGTCTGTCAAATTCTGAAAGAGTTGTGTCCATTACCTCTTGTTGGTATGGAGACATATAAGGTTGGTAAGCTTGTGGTCCTGTAAGCGCTCCTAAACCTTGTGCTGCTTGCGATGCGCCTGTTTGTAATTGTGTTTGTGCTGCAACTTGTGGATCGTATGCTGCCGTATTAATTTGTTTCCCCATTAATGGAGGTAACTTTTGTGTAAAGGCCGTTAAGGCTGCTTCTAATACCGGTGCTGGTAATACTTGTGTTTGTTCTACTGCCATTATGCCCTTGCCTCTAATTTATTCATTACGTCGTACATACGTTGTGCTCCTTTGTTGACACTGCCACCACCTGCTGCTCTGACTGCATCTGCTGTCATTACAAATTCGTTTTTAGAAAGTCTTGCAGGTACGTCATCTGCTCTTTCTTTTTTACCAATAGGTACAAACCCACCAGTTCTTAAATCCATTTCTCTACCACCGAAGTTTAACATACCTCCTTCTTTAAGTCCAATGATTCCACCTTGTGCTGCTGACTCTGTAGGTGGTGTATAATACTCACTTAAACCATTCATCTCTAATGTTTCTTCTACAGTATCTTCAGGTATACCTGCTTGTCTCATCATAGTCATTTGTAAACCGGCTCGCTCTGATTCATTCGCTGTAGTTGTTCTTTCTATATCTGCTGCTTCTTCTGCATCTAATCTATCTTGTTCATCTTTTAAATCTACTGCTGTTTCGTACGCTACATCACCTGTACCTAAAGTAGCTGTTGGACCTAATGCGCCTACTATATCTTTAGCTCCTTTTAAATTCATAAAGTCTCCTGGATTTGCTCCAGCAGATGCTAAAGTATTTCTTGTTCCTTGAACATAATCTGATAATCCACCTATTCCCGCATCTTTTACATTTTTTAAACCTTCTAAAAAAGACACACTAGATGTTTCTGGTGCTGCAGCAGCTTTTATAAAATTACCTGTTGATCCCATTTCAGGAAAATAATCTGCACCTGTTATAGGTGCAGCAGCTTCTCCATAAACTCCTGGTTGAGTAAACGCAGCTTTGTTTGCTCCACTAACTCCTTGTGCTGTTCCTTGTGATCCTAATTGATTAGAACCCAACGCTCCAAGACCACCTGATAGTGCTATTGACAATGCATTTAAATCATCGATGTCTTCTATAGGAGTTTCATCGGCTGCAATTTGTCCTAAAGTATTAAATCCTGCTCCTGCTAAGCCTCTATATAAAGGTCCCATTCCTGGTGGTAACATAAGTGTACCGATACCAGCTGCGTATGGTGCTAAAAATCTTAATTCGTTTGGTAAAATTTTATCTGTAATTTTAGAAACACCACCTATTAATTTATTGACAGGTTTCTTTATTTCTTTTGGTATTAATTTACTGAAAAATCCCATAGTTTCTTTTTATATTGTTAATATTAAAGCAAGTACGCAACACTTGTAAATAGGCGAGTATCACACAATTTACTAGGTTTTTATACATTCGTCAATCGCTGATGTTAAAGTCAGCACCTATTTTTATGTCCTCTACAGTCACATTTACGTCTCTTCTTATNTGTTCTGCTTTAGTCGCTGTATTAGCATTTTGTACGTCTGCTAAAGCCTCTGCATCTGACATATATTCTTGACCTGTTTCTGTATTAGTTAGTGTAACTTCTGTCTTAGGTGTAATTACTGGTACTCTTTTACCATTAATTGTTTCATACCTAACTGAAGCTTCTGTTTCCACAAATGACATTATCTGTCCTCCCTGTTGATTTCTAATATTGATGCTACAACGTGCAATCTATTTGCATCTGCAGCGGTTACTTGTAATGTTTCACTCTCTTGCATAATTAAGGGTTCGTTTAACAACTGTTCTGTAGCATTACCTGCTATAGCTTTATTTTTAAATATGGTAAATTTATCAGCGGTCGCCGGGTCTCCATTAAATAAATCAACTGTTATATCACTACCATTATTAGTATCGTCACAAACTAAAATAGATTTTATAATTGCTCTAGAGTTTGATGGTACAGCATATAAAGTAGTAACTGTATTTGTTGTTAAATCTTGTTTTTGGTTTTTATATATATTTGCCATTTTATCCTAATCCAAAGAAGGTATATCTTTCAGAGTCTTCTTTTAATTGTGTTAAGTATGTAGAGTTTAATTGTTCAATGATTGTAGTTAACGCTCTGTTAATTTGTCTTTGGTTATCCTCACTATATTCTCTTTTAGGTTCAGGTAATCTTACCACTACTTTAGTCATTATCCTCTCCTTCCATCAGGTTGTAAATCTACTTGAAATGTACCAAATCTCCAAGACTCACCTACGCCTGTATTTTCTATTTTTATATTTGCATATCTTCCTCTTGCTCTTGTGTCAACTTTTAAAGTGTCTGATGTAATTGTAAAAGGACTTAAAGCTGTTTCAATATCATCTTCTGATGGAAAATCTTTTATAGATAAAGTAATTTGATTATTACCAGTCAATACTTTAAAGTTTGGTAAGAATCTTCTCATAGCTAAAAACACTTCACTTTGATCTTTTTGTAATGAAAAACTAAATGATTGTATAAAAGAAGTAAGTGCAGTTACACTNCCATCTGGATTAACTTGATCGGTCCCCGATTCGTGTTCAAACAATACGCTTTGACCTAATCCTGTTTGACCTTGTACTACAGGGAATGTCCCTGTGTTAGAACTATTAAATGCAGTTGCATAAGGTCTTGGGTATACTAGTGAGTCAATCCAAGTTGTTCTTATAGAATTAGTGTTAGTTCCTGTGTACCAGTTACCCATTGGTAGCTGTCCATTACTTTGACCATANTTATAAACTACATATCTATTATTAAATTCTGATCCAGCTGTTGGATACCACCAAACAACTTCTGTAAATAGGTTATTGATACCAGCGTTTACTTGTTGACCTTTTGTTGTATCAATATCATCATAAATATAATCTTCTACTGAACACGGCAAAGTATTTACAGTACCATCAAAAGAGAAGAAACCATTGTTACCCATCCAATAAGCAACACCATCAATTTCAATTGCTGCATTCTTACCAATCAATCCACAGTTTGTACCTACTTGCTCAAAGCCAAATGTAAATGGAGCACCAACAAATTTCATTGTGTATAGTGCGTTATCAGTCCATACTAGAATGTTTTCTTTTGCAACCAAAGCTCCCATAATTTTTGTACCATCTTGTATTCTTTGTGTACCTGCAGTGTTAGTTGCTTCAGGTGTGTAAGCATTAATATTTTCATCTTCAGAAAATCTTATAAACATATCGTCTTGAGTTGAGGGAGTACCAATAGTTGTTTCTGTTCCAAAATGAATTAAGTGACGTGTTGTAGGTGAAATCAAAGTTACTCTTGTTGCAGTTGGGTTATTCGTTGTTTGAAAACCTGATGTAGTAGTAGAGGCACGTGTAGATAGTCTTGCTGCAATAGAAGAGTCCCAAGTAAATGTTTTACCATTTGCAATCGTTGCAACTAACACATCACCAAAGTTACTTAAGGACCAAAGTCCTGGTTCAAGTGTTATAGTTCCTGCATCAACTGCATCTCCCCATCCTGTAAATTCTGTAGCGTTTGTAACTGTAGCGCCATCACTGTGAGCTTGTCCTGTAGTTCCTGAAACTGCAGTACCTTTTGCACCTCTAACTATACCTGTTAAATCATTTGAACTTATACCTGTGTAAGTTATTAATTCTGTTCCTACTGCAATTGTTCCACCACCTGTTGGAAAACCTGTAACAGATGCTAAAGTTATTGACGTACCNGTTCCNCCTGTACCATTTGTATCTGCAAGAAGTGCACCATTTAAAGTAGATTGCGCAGCACCTGTAATTGTACCAGCATAATTACCAACACCATAACCGTAACCATAAGATTGTGCAGCGGGTCCAACAACCTCAAAAGGATTAATAGTTACTGATCCACCAGAAGATGTTGATCCTGCAGTGGCTGCTTCGATTGTTAAAGTTGTAGAAGTTGGTACAGATAAAACTTGAAAGTTAGTGTCATCAAATGTATCGGTTGTAACACCTGTTGTACCACCTGGTAAAGTAGTTCCTGTTAAACGAATAATATCTCCAACACTTATATTATGTGCTGCAGAAGTTGTTAGAGTTACTGTTGTAGTATTATTAAAAGTAAATGTTGCACCGCTGATCGCTGTTTGAAGTGGAGTAACATCAAAAAATTGTCCTTCAAAATATATAATTAAAAACTTATCTGTTCCAATAGCCACATATCTATTACCGTCTTTATCAACAAATGCGTGTTGTTTTCTAGCAACACCTACTAAAGTATCTGTAAGTAATGACTGCCAACCACCAACTTTTTCTGGTAGTCCATATCTAAATCTAACATTATCAGAATCAACCCAACGACCTTCTGCTCCGACAGCAGTATCTTGCTTGTCAATTCCTGGAGCAAACTTAATTTTAGTAAGCATCCTTTACTCCTATGCTGTATTAGTTTTTAACTGCCAGCCTTTAGTTGCACCTGTGTAGAAAAGTGTGACCGATTGATTATTAGTAGTTAAGTTTATTGAAGAGTTTGCACCTTGAATGTTTTCTGCACCGTCAGGAGTTATTGTACATTGGTTTGTAGCAAAACCATTTGATGCGGATATATCCATAACAATTACTTCATCACCTACTGATCCAGCAGGTAAGGTAATTGTTACAGTATTAGCTACTGTGTCTACACCTATTTGATCTCCAGGTACTGCTGTGTATGTAGTTTTACTTGCTGCAGTTACTGTAGTAAATCCTTTTTGTAACATTCCTAAATTACTTGCAGGTGTTGCACCTACTGAATAAATTAAAGCTGTTGAACCTTCAGGAAGTGGTACTTGAGTTCCTGCACTTTGACCTGTAGTTAATAAAGTTACTGTATAACTATCACCGGCTCCACCTCTAGTTGTTGCATCTTCTACAAAAAATACTCTGTTTGCATTACCACCTGTTGTGGTTGCAGGCATTTCTAAACTAGCATTACCAGATAAAGTCCCTGTAAGTTTAATATATAAGTTCTTACCATTCGCGGTCGCCGATCCATCAGCCAAACTTAATGTAGTTGTGCCTGTGCTTAAAGTTACTTCTACATAACCTGATGCTGCAGTTTGTAATAGTTGTAAGTTTGTATTTGTGATTGCGCCCCATAGACCAGCTTTTTCACCGGTTGTGACTAGTTCTAATGATAAATCTGTTGAATAAGTTGATGCCATAATTTTAGTAAGGTTTGATTGGTGTCCAAACCATTGTTGCTCCTGGTATTATATCGTTCCAAGTAATAACTCCTGGTTCTACTGTATCTAATGATAAAGCGTTACCAGTAGGTAATACATTTGCGTCAGCTGTTATTGTAACATTTCCTGTAGCCAAGGTCAATGTGTTTCCAGAAGGCGTTACGTTAGTATCTATATTAACTGTAAATGCACCTATGCCTAAAGATACAGCATTTCCTGTAACTGTGTGATTAGCATCTGCAGTAATAGATAAAGTACCAAGACCTAATGAAACTGCATTTGGTGTTAAATTTTCTGTAACAGCATCTGCAATAATACCTACACTACCTATTGTAATAGAAAGTGAATTACCGTTTACCGATACTTGTACATTGCCTTCATTACCTGAAGCGGCAAATGGTAATGCTGATATTGCGTCAAATCCTAAACTCATAAATAATCCTTAAAAGGAGACAGGGGGTATGTGGTGGTGCCCTGCCTCCATCTAAAGATTATATCATCGTTTAAACCAACTTGGAAGACCTAAATGAGGACGCTTGTCAAACATATTATCTTTAGCACCAACGGTTTTACGATTATTATAATGAAGAAATACTTGTACGCATTCCTTACCTTTGAATTTATTTCTCCAATGCTCCAATTCACAACCAGAATAGACTAACATATCTCCTGGTTTTAAATCTACTTTGATTCCTTTTTTACCGACTTCTCCAGATGGTTCTAAATAGATTGGCCAATCATCACCGCCTAGATTCATAGTAGTAGATATCTCACAACTAAATCTATCTTTGTGTCTTTTAAGTTCATCACCTTTTTTATATATTCTTGCATAAGTATATGCTGGATATAATTTAAGACCTGTCACTTCTTCCATTTTAGGTTGGCATTTAAGTAATAATGTTTCCATAGCAATATTAGAATACTGACTATAGGTTTCTGGTATCTGTTCATCTCTACCTTCATAATGACCTATGATGTTTTCAAAAGGTGAAATGTATCTAGCGTTTCTGCAAGTATCATAAACTTGTTTCTGCATACTAAAATAGTTTGCAACAAAAGCTGCTAGGTCTTTTGATATTGCTTGACGGATAACTGTATACTTTTTCTTTTTAAACATCTTTAGCCATTTCTTTTGGCACAGCTTGTATATTCCAATGTATAAATCTAAAAGGCTCTTTACCAAAATCTACTGCAAATTCGTGTTCTAAAAATCCTGGAAAGATAATTAGAGTTCCAGGTGTAGGTTTAAAATGTATAAGTTCAGATCCACCCCACACACCTTTTTGGTCTGGTTTCATTTTTAATTTTGTAGCACGTGCACCTGTTCTTGGCTCGTGAAATACAGGATAAGAAGTTTTATCACTACACTTTAAAAAATAAAAACCTGATACGTGTTGATTCCAATGGACGTGTGCTGAATGATGACCACCACCTTTTTTAGCAAACTCTTGTACCCACATCTCACTAAACATAGTTGTGTATTGCTGCATATCAAAACCTTGATGATCTAAATACTCCCAAGACTTTTGACCAATGTAATTTCTAAAATCTAAAAAATCATTATCAGCAGTTAAAGGTGTTGAGTGATATGATCTTCCAAAATCACCGTGCTCTTTAATAAAAGCTTTCTCTCTTGTTCTTGCATCTTTGATATATTTATTAGATGCTTTGTTTAATGA
>JGI20160J14292_10002130_pt1 | contig 16131 bp, 15 predicted proteins | sample COG_10_FD_14292 | JGI IMG/M metagenome (IMG submission 14292) | reverse complement strand
TGCCTTCATGGTTTCTCCCTTTGAAGAGGCATACCAAAAAGATTTTTTGATATAACCTCGATCGGTTGCACCATTTTCAATGGCATAATTCCCCTGTGATGAATCTTTGGCGTGGTTTAGATTTAAATTATATATCATCCAATAGGCATGTTCCCCGGCTGCATCACTGGATGCAAAGCCTAGATCGAGCTCATGGCTCTGATTGCCATCTGACAGAGTCAGTTGTGCATCCTCCGCCAACGGCCCTGTTATCTTTATGGAAAGTCCAGGTTCTTGGAACAGGTATCCTGCGATTCCTGTTAAGATTAACAATCCACCAATAATGAATGCGGGAATTTTTATCATAGTATTAAAAAATTGTTTTAAATGCATTGATGCAAGCACGGAAACTCATTCCGGGAGAATAATGTGTATTTTTACATTCGGAATTTATTAAAACTTTCTTTATTTATATCTTCTTCATGTCTCCTGATATACTTTACTCTACATTAGCGACTCCAATACTGGAGGAATCAACTGATTTAGATGAACGACTTGCCACCCCTTGGAAGGTCATTGTACTCAATGATCCAGTCAACTTAATGAATTATGTGGTCATGGTATTTCGGAAAGTATTTGGGTATAACGATACCAAGGCGACAAAACATATGATGGAGGTACATGAATTGGGAAAATCAGTTCTGTGGGTCGGAGAAAGAGAGCAGGCAGAGAACTATGCGTACCAATTACAACGCTGGCGCTTGCAAACAATTTTGGAAAAAGATGATTGAGTTTAGCCTACAGGTTGAGTGTCATATTATTCAGGCGATCCTACCGGAGATGGGAAAACTTTTTGCATTATCCGCGAAAGTCGAAGAATTTCCCGACCTCTTTCCTGACCTTGATGATCCGGAACTTAAAGAATCTTGGAACGATGGTCTTAAAGAGGAAGCGAAGGGAGATCGAAATGCTTTGGCACGCTTGCTGAAGAGTCCACGACTTCCTTACGGTAGGGTAGAGGTGGAAGAGGACGATGTGGACGATTTATTGCGTGGACTGACGGAGATTCGCTTTACGATTCGAAAAACTTCCTTAAAGAGTGTTGCCGATGAAGAACTGGAGTCTGGAATGCCTTCCCTCACATCGAGTAAGCCTGAAGTAAGAATCGGTTATTTCTCCTACCTGCTCATGGCGGAAATTCAGGAAAGACTAATCGAGGAAATTGTTTAAGTTGGGCGAAGTATTCGGTTGTTTGCCACTGCAATACCTCCGAGCATAGCCCCAACTATCCCGATATAGCCCTGATCTGTCCCAGCTAAATACAGATTTTTGAGAGAAGTTGAACCAGTTCGACTCTTTTTGGGAGATCCATACAATGCACCGTTGGCATGGTGAGTGTACTTTTTTATTGTCCTAGGTGTGAATGTGTCAGTCATCAGCGTTGCACTAAGGAAATCGTTTTTTTGAATATTACCATTGGGGAGATAGCTTAATGCTTTGTCTCTCATTTGAGATTCGCATTTTTCTTTTTCTTGCTCATATTCCTCGTCCTTAAACGAGGTCCATTTTGAAAAATTAGCTGGATTGGTTATTCTCAATCTTGCTTCTTCAATATCCACATTTTGAGGGTCTTGGTAATTTTCAGGTAGGCATATAACTCCGGAGGAAAGATCAATACTTCCTTCGGGCTGTTCATATCGAAACTTTTCACTATCATTGAAAAAAACAATGGTTTCATCCCATCCGAAATCGCTGGGCTTTCCATTAAATACAGAAATAGTTTCAATCACTGAGAATTTCCCTTCCTCAGTTTGAGTAGAATTTAATTCCTTAGAATTGAATAGTTCTTCTGTTTCGACCACCCCGCAAGTTGAAATTATTTGATCAGCAGTAAAAATCTCTCCACTTTCCATCACAATTTCCGTTGCTAATTCATGGTTGGAATTAATTTTTTGAACTCCTGAATTCATCAATCTCGTGACTCCAAGTTCATCAATTTTCTTTACTAAGGGATCTAACAATGCCCGTATTCCCAAATTGGGGCGGGCAAGGCCTTGTTTAAAAATAGCATCGAAGAGCATNACAAAAGTTGCGAAATCAATATCATTTTCTTGAGCAGAGCCATAATANCAGGTTGGACAAAGAAGCATTTCCCCGAGGAGTGGATCGGAAAAAATGTCATTCAGGATTGCCCGGGTAGACAGGTCGGGAACATCAACAGAATAAGCGTCAAAGGCATCCATTTTTTCGAGCAAAGCTTGAAAGTTGTTTATTTCCTTTGGGAAAATTGTTTCAATCTCGGACAGAAAAAAATCGAAATCGTTGTTAAATCGAATGTCTTGATTGCCAAAGCTTATTCTCGATGTGCTTTGTGGATATAAGTTTAAACTATCGAAGGGAATACGAAGTTGCCTACAGGCACGCAGAAGGGGAGAGGCTTTCCCAGAAGATGGTGATGGGAAATTGGTGACGGCATGAAGGCCGACATCAAATTTTCTTCCCTTTCTTGCGAAAAAACTATTTAGACCACCCACAACAAAATGTTTCTCTACAATAATCACTTTTTTCCCGAACATTGCCAACCTTACGGCCGCAGAAAGTCCAGATAGACCAGCACCAATTATGGCAACTTCGAAGTGATTTTCTTTCGTCTGAATATTAGGATCTTACTTTTAGTCCAATCATGGACTAGTAATTATGCGGCCGTAGCTTCGAACTTGGGCAAAAGATAGTTTCCACAACTTTCTAAGGATTCAAGCTGTCTGTACTCCGCTTCCGGAACATCAATGCTATGTTGCTTGCGAAGTTCCATAACAATATCAAGAAAGTCCATGGAGTCTAAGTCGAGTTGATCACGCAACCGAATTTCTGGCTTCACATCGCTCAAGTCCTCATCGGGAGCGATTTCTGCAATTATGTCGAGTACGATTTGTTTAACTTTATCCTTATTCATGAGTAAATTAATTATCCTTCTTATACTACCCTACAAATTTTTTCAAGATAAGAACTGAATTGATTCCAAGCATTCCAAAAGAATTATTAAGAATGACATTAATTCCTCCTTTTTTTTCTTTGGCTTCGTTCATAACTAGCCCTGGGAGAGCACAGGAAGGATCCAAGTCATCCAAATTAATAGTTCCATGAGCAGTTCCGTCTATGAAGGAAGGAATGTTTCCCGCTAATTCCAGAGCACCTGCTGCACCCATGGAATGACCAATAAAACTCTTGGTATTATTAATTAAAGTACCTGTTTCTTCACTAAATACATTCCTTAGGGCCTTGCATTCCTGCTCGTCACCCTGTGGCGTAGAAGTCGCATGAGAACTGACTAAATCTACCATCGACGCTTCAATTTCAGCTCGATCTAAGGCTTGTCTGATACATTGTTCCTGCCTTTCAGGATTTGGTAAAACATAGTCTGTACCATCCGAATTAATGCGGTACCCCATAATTTCCGCAATGATATTTGCTCCTCTTTTGAGGGCATCTTTTAAGCGTTCAAGCACATAGATACATCCACCCTCACTGACAACAATTCCATTCCGACCCCGATCGAATGGTCGACTTGCTTTTGTAGGATCCTCGTGGGCTGCCAATGCACCCTGACTCTTAAAACCGGCAAAAATTCCATAGGCTCGTATACTCTCGCTTACTCCGCCTGCCAGTGCCCAGTCACACTCTCCCAAACTTAACATTTGAACCCCCTGGATTATCCCTGCATTACCGGCGGCACAGGCGGCACCAACAGTGTAGTGTGGTCCCGTTAATCCGAGATTGATGGTAATCTCACCGGCAGGGTTGTTGGCAACAGTACGGGGATTATGATGGTGGCTCCAATATTTAACTTCCTCGCTGTAGTGATCAAAAAGTTGGCAAACCTCAGTTTCAGTTTCCACATTCCCATGCTCAGTTATTCCAAGATAAACTCCCACTTTGGAAGGATCAATTTCTGATAAAGATAGTCCTGCGTTTGCCAGTGCCTCGTGAGCACAGTAAATACCAATTCCGCCCGCCCGGGTACCAATGCGGACTTCTTTTCTTTTTTGGTACTTAGTCTGTTCAAAATCACAAACTCCAGCGGGTTGATCTCCCATATTCCGGACTGGAAAAGTACTTACGCCACTTTCTCCCGCCAGGAGTTTTTCCCGAAAACTTGCGAGGTCGTTTCCGAGTGGGCTGGTTAGACCGATACCTGTAATTACGATTCTTTCTTGTAGCATGTAGGAATGATTGTTAGCCGATGATGAAAATAAATTGTAGAACTTCTTAGATTGGCAAAGAATAAAATTAAATCAATACCTTATACTATGTGCATCAATACGCTTTCGCAAAGTCGCACGAGTAATCCCCAGCATTGCGGATGCTTTAACTTGATTTCCACCGCTTTCTTTCAGGGACCTTTGGATAATTTCTTTTTCTACCACTTCCAATAAATTAGTGTCCGTTGTCCCTCGTGCACTAGCATATGCAATGTCATAAGCTTCATTTGCAGAAATTGAACTCGGTGGGGAGGCAGGAAGCGAATTTTTGGAATTATCTCCAAACGAAGGCATCGAATTAGACGCAGTGTCTTTAGAGATGTTGTTTTCCGAAATAGGTAATTCAGCTAATATCTTTACTTCATCGGCATCGCTTGGCCCGGATAGCGGGGGTGGGGGATTCACTTTCCACTTTTTCGATTACTGTATTTGGTAAGTCCTTGGTAAGGATACGCTTGCCTTTCGAGATTACGGAAGCTGAATGAAGAACATTTTCCAATTCCCGTACATTACCGGGCCAATTATATTTCGTCAAAAAGAGCATTGCTTCCTTCGATATCTCAGTAGTTCCAGTTGATTGATTTTTATTTAAACGTTGAAGCATGAAATCAATTAACTCGGGCAAATCTTCCATTCTTTCCCGTAACGGTGGAGTCTCGATACGAACCACATTGAGTCGATAGTAAAGGTCTTCTCGAAATTCCTTTGTTTTTACCATTTCTTCCAGGTTCTTGTGAGTAGCTGCAATCAATCGAACATCGACCTTTTTCGTTTTGGTCGCACCCACTCTTTGAATTTCACCTTCTTGAATTGCTCGTAGGATCTTAGTCTGAGTGGGCAAGCCCATATCCCCAATTTCGTCTAAAAAAAGAGTGCCTTTATGGCAAAGTTCAAATTGACCGGCTTTGGCATCGGTTGCTCCAGTAAATGATCCTTTTTCATGCCCAAATAATTCACTTTCGATCAAGTTTTCTGGAATTGCCGCACAATTGACAGCATGAAATGTAGAGTCTGAGCGATAGCTATGTCGATGAATACATCGAGCAATTAATTCTTTTCCTGTACCGCTCTCTCCTGTCACCATAATAGTTGCTTCAGAAGCCGCAACTTGGCCGACTTTTTTGAGTACTTGTTGCATTTTTTCTCCACTACCCACAATTCCCTCTGCATAATCAGAAGAGTTTAAAAGGTGTTCGTAAGCATCTTCAGGGCTTACCGAGTCTCTTCCTGCCTTGAGTGCACGGTCCACTAATTCTTTAAGCTTTTTTAAATCAAAAGGTTTAAGCACATAATCAAATGCGCCGTGCTTCATGGCTTCAATTGCAGTCTGTGTCGTGCCATAGGCGGTCATTAAAATGACCATGGAATCGGGTGCAGCACTACGAAGATGTTGTAAGGTCTCGATTCCCGATATTCCTTCCATTCGGTTATCGAGAAAGATAAGATCTGCCTTTTCTTCTCGGGCTGTTTTAATGCCCTGTTCTCCGGAATCAGCGGAAATTATCCGGTGACCCATTGTGCTAAGAACACGGTCTAAAGAATACCTTATCTCAGCGTCATCATCTATAATAAGAATGGAAGCTTGTTTTGAAATCACGAGTAATAAAAAAAGAGTTAAAAGAGCTAGATCATTGCTTAATGTTGAAAATGGTAAAGGTTAAAGATATGTTTTTCTTTTTGCCAAAGCTTATTATTGACGATTTCTTAAATTTGGATAAATTAAATATCACCATTTGCCAGAGTAGCTCAGCAGGTTAGAGCGCCGCACTCATAACGCGGAGGTCGGCGGTTCAAGTCCGCCCTTTGGTACCATTCTGCTTACATTTCCCTTTATTTTAACCCTAAGCAAGTAGTACCTTGGATCAAAGGTAGATTATACTTCCAACGATACTATTTTTTCTTAAAAAGTCGGTTAAACAGACTCCTTTTCTCTTCCGATTTGTTTTGATCATTATCATCAGCGGAAGGAATTTGTATAAGGTTTAATTGTTCTGTTTGTATAGCCGGTGTCGCAACCTGTTCATCAACTGGAATATTCTTCGGTTCGTTAGTTGGTTCGATTGCAGGTAAAGCTTCTTGTACTGGATCGACTTGCTGAATGACAACATTATTGGTTGTTTGAGAAATGGGAAAGGGGGTGGGGAGGTCATTTGGATTGATTGGTACCTCATTTTCTTCCACTCCCAACGCTTTGGTGATCTCATTATTTTTCTGTTCTTTCGTTACCTGTTCGGGGGTTTTGCCTACATAAGTACGAAAGACGAGATCATGATCTGGGTGTAACCAAAACTTTCCTTCCTTGTAGGGGTTTCCTTCTCCAAATGCAAAGGCACCAAACCAAGGTTTACCACCTGTGATGTTGTCACAAACAAAGAAATAAGTTTTTCCCGCAATTTGTGGAATCTTACCTTTCATCCGGATGGTAATCCAACCCGCTTCCCGATCATTTATTCCCTGTGCTGAAAGTTGGTTGACAATATCATCCCGAGATAAGTCCCATTCCCCAAATTTTGCACCTGTGTCTGGATTTCCTTCGCGAATGAAACCATGCATTGAATCGCCATAGTGATCGGATGGTTGGAAGTTGGGTTTTCCAAAAAACAGAACTTTAGTCAGGATACCATCCTTGGATGCTGTATAACTAAACCAATTTTTCTTAGTAACAAAGCTAAAGCTTGTTTCGTGTTGTTCCTTGTAGAATTCTTGAGTTTGGTCGAGTTCCTCCACATAAACATCAGGGAATTCAAAATCGCTCTGTATCGAAACATCCGCTTTTTCCTGCTTAGTAACAAGAGGTTTTGGACTGTCTTTTTTCGGTTCCGGGGTATCTTCAGAACAACCAATAAGAAAGACAACAAGAGCAAGGCAACAGGTGAGTAAGGGCAAATTTTTCAAGACTAAAACAATTAGGGAATGTTTATGCAAACAATAGAATGCAATTCATGCAAGACATTAGTAAAATTTCTCTCGTCTTTCCTCTCCAGTTTTACACAGTCAAATGATATATGGACTCTCTTGCATTTTGGTTACCATTACTTTTTTTATTTGTTTCAGCATTACTGGGTACTGCTATGAAAAGGCGAGCACGAGATCATTGTTTAAAAAGATTAGATGGTACACGGGTGATTTTACCAGACCTGAATGGGAAATGGCAGCATGGAGAGGTGAAAATATTTGCCCAAGGGATTGAATTAATTTTTCCAAGTCCAAAAGCAAAATCTTTTGGAGACATACAATCATTAGTGATTCACCCCAATGAGGTAGATAAAATTCCCTTTTTTATTCGTCCTGCACCCGATGTGGATACCCGTGCGGGTGTGAAATGGGCGAAGGAATTGGAACGTATCCGAAATCCTTCCTTCAAGCACAGAGTCTATCGAACGATACTTAATTTTTATAATATGTTACGGGATGCTTTTGGCCAGGCTGCCCAAACAATTATGGGTGCAATGAGTAAAGATTCCACTGTCGGAAAGGTAAAGAATTCAGATAAGCGAATGAACGAAATCGGAAGCGGATTAACAGAACTTGTTCCCAATGCATGGGAACCAATCTTAGAGAAATATCGCGGGCGTAGAATTTTAATAGAACGAAAAACTCCAGAGGGATTTGTGAATGAAGCGGGTGTACTGGAAGATTACTCATCCCGTTATTTACTTGTTCGCCAAGTTTCAATTCAGGATGAAAAGCTAAGGGAATCCATCGAAGGGCAACAAAAGAAACCAGGTGAACTGTATGATTTTATATATTCTCGCTCGACAACGATCATTCGTAACACCTTAAAAGATTAAGGTGAGATAACTCTACCTGTTAACTCCAACTTGACCTCGAAGGTAAATGATATAGATTGAAGTGACTTCTGTTTCGTGCGAGAAGTTTTCTTGGTTCTTTTCCTTACTCCTACAAAATCGGGAATCTATCGACAGTCGTCTGCAGTCAAGCCGTAAATCGGAAGACTAAGGGCGGCACGAGGGTACCCACCTGGACCTAAAAAAGGTCATGTTACTGAGTTTACGATGCACGGCGAATACGGAAGTCACCTTTTGTTTTGGGTGTTATTGAACTTGAGATATACCAATATCAAATTTTTTGGCTTCTGCCAAAACACTCATTTTATTGAGTATCATCACCACATTTGACTCGAGTGCGGCATGACCTATACCCGCATCTTTCATTGCTTGCAGGGTTTGTAACCCGAAGACGGGTACATCGAATCGTGTATCTTGACTGGGCTTGCCGAGTTTTACAAAAAGACAGTTTTTTGCCCCAAATGTTCCGGCTCGTTCGAGCATGGCATTTGTGCCNTCGAAGGCTTCGACTGCCAATACCGTACCCCGGCTCACCACTACGCCCTGACCCACATCAAGCCGGGCATTTTCGCGGGCGATCTCAATGCCATGGGCGAGGTGCTGGGGATCGATTTTTTCCTTCCCTTTGACTATCATTCCCTCCTCGGTCATGTCTTCATCCATAAAGACCCGTGCGTCGAGTAGGTGGACACCTGATTTTTCAATTTCATCACCAATTGCGCCAAATATAGTTTCCGCATTTTTGCGATCCAGTCCGGCAAGCATACGGATGGCTTTAAGATCCGGGTGTAATCCGCGAAAGAGTTTTCCCGGGGTTACTTGTCCCGCCATTACCGCATAGCCGGCATTGAATTTTTTTAATTCCTTGAGAAGTTTTCCGACCTGTCCGACCTTAACCGCGGATCGTTCATGGACTGGGAATGAACTAATTAACTTCTCTGATGTTTCTCCGCCCAATTCGATCAGTCGGACCGCAATTCCGGCAGACCGAGCTCGTTCGGCCAGTAAAATAGGATAGGTTCCCTTCCCCGCAATAAGAGCAAGCGGTTTGCTGGCGTCAAAATTGTCGGGTAAAAAACGACTCATTACTAAAAGGTTAGCCTTTTACCGCAAGGTTTACGAGTTTTCCCGGAACGTAAATTTCTTTCATGATTTCTTTACCGGTTGTGAATGCCAGTACTTTTTCATGCTCTTTCGCAGTCGCAATGATTTCTTCTTTACTTGCGTCCTTGGCAAAATTTGCTTCTCCACGAAGCTTACCATTTACCTGAAAGACAATGGTTATCTCATCGCTTACCAGTAATTCTTTACGAGCGACTGGCCATGGTTGATTCACGATTGATTCGGTACCCCCCAATTTCTGCCATAGTTCTTCAGATAGGTGGGGAGCAAGGGGGGCAAGAAGTTGTAAGAGTATTTTGATTGTCCCGTCAGAAAAGGTATCCATTTTTTGCAGATGGTTCGCTAGAATCATCATTTGAGAGATTGCGACATTGAAACGCAGATTTTCAATAGACTCCGTTACTTTGAGAATAGTTTCGTGTAAAAGCCGAAGGGTTTCAGGATTCTTTTCTTCGCCTGCTGAGTGTTTTTCTGAAGAACTTGCTTCGCGAAAAACTTTTTTGAGAAATCGATGTACTCCCTCAATTCCCTTCTCGCTCCATGGTTTTACTGCTTCCAGTGGACCGAGAAACATTTCAAAAAGTCGAAGTGAGTCGGCACCGTAGGCATCAATTACCACATCCGGACTGACCACATTACCTACACTTTTAGACATTTTGTTACCATCTTCTCCCAAAATTAAGCCTTGGTGGAATAATTTTTTATAAGGTTCAGGGTGTGCGAGTACCCCTTCGTCGTGAAGGAACCGATGCCAAAAGCGGGCGTAAAGCAGGTGAAGTACCGCATGCTCTGCTCCACCGATATAGAAATCTGGACCTCCCCAGTACGCTTCTTTTTCAGAATCAACTAGGTTTTCAGCATTATCGGGATCGAGGTAGCGAAGGTGGTACCAGCAAGACCCCGCCCATTGTGGCATAGTATTAGTCTCCCGGGTTGCGGATACCCAGCTTTGTCCATCTGGCTTCGATTCGCTTCGGGAAAGAGATTGACCGGTGGAAAGATCAAACCAAATTTCAAGCCAGTCGGGAATTGTGGCCAGCGGGCTTTCCCCGGTTCCCGATGGCTGATATTTTTCAACATCGGGCAATTGTAAAGGAAGTTCAGACTCTGGAAGAGGTAGTGCATAGAGGGTGACTCCATCCTTATCGGAAGTAACCGGNTCCTCTGGTAAAAGATCTCGAATAACTCCGGTGGTTGCCTTTGCTTTTTCAAAATCCTGGTGGGATACCCAAACCAGTGGGATTGGTTCNCCCCAGTAGCGTTGGCGTGAAAAAATCCAATCGCGTAATTTATAATTCACCGCACCTTTCCCCATTTCTTTTGATTCGAGATCGGTAATTATTTTGGCTTTGCATTCATCGGCCTCCATCCCGTCGTACTCAGCAGAATTAACCATTATTCCTTGCCCGGAGTAGGGGAGTTTTGATTTTTCTTCATCTCCATCTAAGCGAGCGATTACTCGCGTGATTGGAATCCCGAATTTTTCTGCAAATTCAAAGTCCCTTTCATCATGAGCTGGTACTGCCATGATTGCACCGGTTCCGTAAGTAATAAGGACATAATCTGCAACCCAGACAGGAACTTTTTCTCCACTTACTGGATTGAGGCAATAACTCCCTGTGAACACACCTGATTTATCTTTGGCAAGATCTGTCCGGTCGAGGTCGCTCTTTTTAGCGGCTAACTCAATGTAAGCTTTTACTTCATCTTTGTTTTCTGGAATGACAAGTTTGTCAAGAAGCGGGTGTTCGGGTGCTACCACCATGTAAGTAGCACCGAAAAGAGTATCGGGACGGGTGGTGTAGACCTCCAATTTCTCCTCCATTCCCTCGATTGAAAATTGAACCTCGGCACCTTCCGAGCGGCCAATCCATGCCTTTTGTTGTCGCTTGGTGGAGTTCGGCCAATCGAGATCGTCCAATCCGGCGATTAACTTTTCTGCATAGGCCGTAATGCGAAGAACCACCTGTCTTAGGTTTCGCCTTTCCACCGGATGACCACCCACTTCAGATTTTCCATTGACCACTTCCTCATTTGCGAGAACAGCAAGTAAGTTGGGACACCACCAAACGGGTTTTTCAGCTACATAGGCAAGTCCCCGTTGGAAAAGTTTTAAGAAAATCCACTGGGTCCATCGATAATAGTCGGGATCGGTCGTGTTAATTTCACGGTCCCAGTCGATCGCAAATCCGATACTTTTAATTTGTCGTCTAAAATTATCTACATTTTCCTGAGTGGTAACCGATGGATGGGTGCCAGTTTTAATTGCGTATTGTTCTGCAGGTAGACCGAAAGCATCCCAACCCATTGGATGAAGTACATTAAAACCGCATGCCTTCTTGTATCGAGCGAGAATATCAGAGGCGACATAACCTTCCGGGTGTCCAATATGTAAACCGGCACCTGAGGGGTAGGGGAACATATCCAACGCATAAAACTTTGGTTTTTCTGAGTTATCCTCCGCTCGGAAAGTCTTTTCTTCTTCCCAAAATTTCTGCCATTTTTTCTCGATTTCGAGAAAGTCGTATTGTTTTTCTTCGTCTGCCATTTTTTAATTTAAGTGAGGTTTAAGATGAAGACTTTCTTTGGATTTGGCAAAAGTAAACCCTGGTGATTGTAGGTGTTGGGAAAGCTGCGAATCTACGAAATAAAAGATTTTGCAAGTAAACAGGTTGCTCGCTGCGGTTTTAATTTCAATTCTGCCCGGATTTCTTTTCTTCCAGTAACTTCTTAATTAGTTCCATTTCTCCGGCAATTTTTTCCATTTTTAACTGTAAGTCGTAAATTCCGTCGCGCAAGGGTTCAGGACTGGTTTTTCTACGAATTAATTCTTGTTTTATTTTCATTTCAGCATTCGATTCGTCCATGCTGTTCATAATGACTCCGATTACAAGATTCAGTACAATCATGGTTCCAATTAATACAAAACTCACAAAGAATAAAGCCCCCCCAAGAGGCGAGGCGGATGAAATTGGGCTCCATTTAGCTAGGTCATTGGAACTGTAACCGTAATTTTCTGATCCATACATATTGATATACATTACATCGGTCCAATCTTCTAAAGTAACCACCCGAAAAAGAGAGAGAATGGAAGTTTGGAGATTTCTAAAGTGTATGGGGTCATTTTCCGCAAATAAAAATACCGCCATCGTGCCATAGATATAAAAAAGAAGAAAAAGCAGGATACTGACATAGAACATCGACGGTAGACTTCTTAGTAGGCAACTGACAAGGAGTTGGAGTTTTGGAATTGCTGATACCAAGCGAAGAACTCGAAGGATACGTGCTAACCGAAGAACGGGAAGGAAGTCCGCACCCAAATGGATGACAGGACCGAGCAAGCAGGCGACGACAATAATAAAATCAAAAACATTCCATGGATTTTTAAAATAATTTTGGGGACGATTTCCTTCTGCTAGAATTTTAATGACTGCCTCAATCACAAAAATTCCCAAAATGAATGAATCCAAGGTGTTGAGAACGATGGCATGCTCCCCAGCAAATGCTTTGAAGGTTTGAACGCCTACCACAACTCCTGCAAGTAGTATGGTGACCAGTATAAGCCTTTGAAAAAATTTACTGTTAACAATCGATTTACAAGTCGAACTCATGGGGGAAAATCTCCGTTGTCAATAGGTACCTATTACGAATACTCAGTTACAATATATAAAATAAAAATGGGGGGCAAATGCGAAGACTGAATAAAAGCTAATTCACCCGGTCGATCTGGTTTTACTTAATGTCGGTTCCTGGATCGATTTCGCGGTCTATTTTGGGAGGGTGAAGAATTATTCGGATTCGGTTTCCTTGAAAATCTTCTCTGCTGGGGTCTGCTTCTATTCGAAAATTCATCCTCTCTGGTTTTATTTTCCACTTTTGGCAATTCGGGGGTTTCTTTTTCTGGTATTGGTTTGCGGAGTAACTTCTCAATACTTTTAAGTTGGTCCGCCTCGTCTTTTCCACAAAATGAGAATGCCTCTCCCTCTGCACCCGCACGGGCGGTACGACCAATTCTATGGACATAGGTTTCTGCTTCCACCGGTAGGTCAAAATTAATAACATGTGTCACATTATTGATATCCAATCCGCGTGCTGCCACATCGGTAGCAATCAAAGCGCGAGAAGAACCGCTTTTAAAATTTTGTAGTGCCTTGGTTCGGGCAGCCTGGCTTTTATTTCCATGAATTGCGGCACAAGAGATTTCTACACTCTGGAGTTTTTTTGCCACTCGGTTTGCCATGTGTTTCATCTGGGTAAAGACGACCACTTTTTTTAAATCCTCATTTTCAAAAAGTTTGAGAAGCAGATTTAATTTACTACTTTTGGGAACTCGAAAAAGAGATTGTTTGATCCTGTCCACAGCTGGTTCCTTTGGTGCGATTGAAACCCGAATAGGATTTTTCCGCACCATAGAAAGAGCAAGTTTTTCCATCGCTGGGGGCATGGTTGCAGAGAAGAATAAGGTTTGTCTATCCTCAGGGACAACCTTGAGAATTCTTCGAATCGCATGAATAAATCCCATGTCTAGCATACGATCGACCTCATCAAGGATAAAACAGGAAATTTCTTCCAGGTGGATATACCCCTGATCCATTAAATCGATTAACCTGCCTGGAGTAGCAACTAGAATATTCACTCCTCTTCGCAATGCATTTACCTGTGGTTTTTGTCCCACACCTCCAAAAATAACAGTGTGACGAAAGGGAAGGTTAGTGCCATATTTTTCTATACTTTCTCCAATTTGTGAGGCAAGTTCACGAGTGGGCGCAAGCATTAAAACTTTAGGGTTTCGTGTTTTAAACTGACGATCGTTAGCCTGCATTCTTTGTAACAGAGGAAGCGAAAATGCTGCCGTCTTGCCCGTTCCCGTCTGGGCGATTCCAATCACATCTTTCCCTTCAGAAATGGGATGCATGCATTGCTCTTGGATCGGAGTTGGCTTTGTATAGGATTGTTCAATAAGTGCCTTTTTGATCTCGGCACAATATTCTTGAAACACACCCTGTAAAGGTTCTGCGTTTGAGGGAACAATATTTTGTTCGTTATTATTTTTCATAGGTTTATCCGGAAGTTATACAAACCTCCGAACGCCGGATACGAACAAAAGTATAAACACTACAATGAAACAAAATGGAATTTAACTGGTATGTTTAATTAATTACACCCAACTCAATTCAATCGCATGTCCCAACCACACGCTATATACAATAGAACAATGTGTAATTAGGCAACGCCTAAAGAACTAACCTGCAGTCTTATAGTTTGCCGAAACTGTTCTGGGATTCCTTAACCGATTAAAGACGGAAGTTGTGCGTAAAGCTTGGAACAACCGTATCCAATCGAAGAAACGATTTCATCGTAATGGTCATCGACATCCTCATCCTCACCCCTTTCGTAGGGATCCTGAATGTAGGGATCACTCCCAGGAGAAAAGAATATACCAAGTGGACGTGATAGTCCGCGGATAAATGATTTGTGTAAATTTACAAACTCTTCACTTTCATGATCTAAAGTAATTATGATGTCTGCACTCGCAAGATCTGGAATTGTTGCGAATCTGGAAAACCCTTGTAAGAAATATCCGAGTTTAGTTGAAAATTTACTCATTCTCGCATCAATTGGACATTGATCATAGGCTTCGGTTACACCTCGTGATGAGGTACGGACTCTCCCAAATAATTGAGTTCCTTCAAGAAGAGTACGCATCATTTCTCTGGCAAGAGGGGAGCGCGACATTCCTCTCTTGCTCAGAAATAATATTTTAGTGAGTTCGTTTCCACCGTAGGATTGATGATCCGCGTTATTCGAAGGAAGATTAGGACGAGAGAAATTGTCGTCGATGTTGTGGGAAGATTTTTCTTTGTTCCAAGGTTTGTTTGTATTGTTCATTGTAGTTTTTCCGCCAGGTTCAACAATTGTTATATAAAGATGTTATAGTATAATAAATTAAAGTATCAAATTTGAGACAAATTATTACCGTTTTCGTAAAAGTCGAAAAAGTTAAATTAATCCTTCCATCTTACCATTTTGCACATCTTATGCCAAGTATAGAATAAGAAATATTTTGTTTAAAATTCACACCTCTATTTATGTGGTTCAAACCCGAGCAATTTAATTTAAGTCTCTGTCTACCATTGATTTAGCTTGTGCCTGGATTGTGCGTTTTAGTTTGAAATAAAATTTCAAACGATCCTTGGTAATAAAATTTCAGGAATCAATAATCTATACAGCCTCAATTGATAAGGTTTATTGGAGTAAGATTACTGCTTTTTTTGGAGAGTCTTTGTTAATGGACCCACAATTTCTACAAAGTTGCCATCCGGATCTTTAAGCATCAGAAGGCAGATATCTTGCGGTAATCCTTCAGGGAGAACCTGGGGGCTTTGTGCGTATGGTTGATAACCATATTTTTTTGCCCGGGAAATAACTTTTTCAACATTATTTACGAATAAGGTAAGATAGGAAAATCCGGCAGTAGAATGTATGTAGGGCTGTTTCACAATGCGGGTTGGCTTTTTTCCAGCCACTTGCATTAGCTTCAGTTTGGTGGAACTGTTTTCATCCCCTAGGCGTAGCACATGAATGTTCAGTTCAGTTCCATCTGTTAAACCCACTAACTTGGGGAATTTTCCGGACACTTTAAAACCATCTTTTTCCTGAAAACCAACAACTTCCTTATAAAATTGAAGAGACTTTTCAATATCAGTGACTACAAGGCCAATATCAATAGTCTGGTTTGCAAAATTAGATTTCTCCCCCGCGCTTCCAATAAGAGTTGATAAAATAAAGAGTAAAAGGAGACAGGTTTTCATTGGATTAATTAAATGAGTAAAAGGAATAGAAAATAGTAAACTGCCAAGAATACTTTTTCTGACCTTTTACCCGCAAGCTCATAAAATAATATGTTTTTAAATATATTTCATACTTGATCAAAATGTCGCTCTATCTTTTAGGTAGTAATG
>JGI20160J14292_10002129_pt1 | contig 16131 bp, 18 predicted proteins | sample COG_10_FD_14292 | JGI IMG/M metagenome (IMG submission 14292) | reverse complement strand
CTAATGCATGCAATTCTTTTCCAACTTTACCTTCCATCGCATTATAAATCATTTGATGTTGTTGAACACGGGTTTTACCTTTAAACTCCTCAGTAATTATTTGTGCGGCATAGTGATCGCCATCACCTCTTAAATCATCGATTGTAATTTTTGCATTTGGAAATGTTTTAAGAATAAGCTCTTCAATTTCATTTGCAGACATAGCCATTTGTAAACCTAACTTTTATATGTATCCATTAGTGAAGGTATGGTTGATTCATTTATATTATATATTTCCTTTACTGATATAGTATCTAATTCATTTAAATTCAAGTTAGAGCTAGTGTTTGTTGTTCCAAGAATATAATAATCTATTAAATTCTCTTTTAGCAATGAAACAACTTTGTCTGATTCATTAGTACTAATTATAATCCTATTTTGATCTTCTCCAAAACACCAAGAGTGCAGTAAATGATCTTTAGAATTTGAGCTTAGCAAGGTTTTTGGTAGATTAACATTTAAACCTAGTCTATTTTCAAAAAGCATTTCACATGTTGCGGTTAACAAACCTCCATCAGAAATATCATGTGCTCCAGTTAACAGTTTGTTATTATTTAGTGTCATTATTGTTTCAATTATTTGTTTTTCAGTTCTTAAATCAATTGGAGGAGGTGCACCATCGAAATCATCTATAATTATTTCTTGATATAGACTACATCCAAGCCATCCTTCAGTGAAATTCTGTTTTTGTCCTAAAATAATTAAAGTATTATTGTTTCCTGCACTTATTCCAAGGCAACTCTCTACTTCATCAATAATACCAACCATACCTATAACAGGAGTAGGTAAAATTCCTTGTCCATTAGTTTCGTTATAAAGAGAAACGTTTCCAGAAACAATTGGTGTATTAAAAGTTGAGGCGGCTTGAGATATACCTTTTATAGATCCTACAATTTCACCCATAACATTTATCTTTTCAGGGTTACCAAAATTTAGATTATTTGTAATGGCTAACGGTTTTGCCCCTGAAGCGGCTATATTTCGTGCAGCTTCACAGACTGCCTGCATGCCACCTATAATAGGATCAGATTTAACATATCTTGGAGTGCAATCGGTTGTCATTGCAATTCCTTTACCTAGTGATTTTTTAGTTTCTGTTCCATGAATTTTAACTATTGCGGCGTCACTTTTGCCATTACATAATATTGTATCACCCATAACTGAACTGTCATATTGTTCCCAAATCCATTTTTTACTTGCTATATTTGGGCTTTTAAACATTTTAATTAAAATATCATTTAAAGTTTGATTAGATTGAAAATCATCTGATTTAATTATCTTCTTATTTTGAAGGATTTCGTAAGGTCTATCGTATTCTGGAGCATCTTCAACAAGAGGATTAATAGGAATATTACATGCTTCAAAACCGTTCTTATCAAGAACTAATCTTCCTGTGTTTGTTACTTCACCAATATTAGCAAAGTCTAAATCCCATTTATTAAATATTAATTTGGCAGCTTCTTCAGATCCTGGCTTTAAAATCATTAACATTCTTTCTTGGCTTTCAGATAGCATGATTTCGTAACTTGTCATTCCTTCTTCTCTTATTGGAACTAAGTCTAAATTTAAATGCATGCCTAATCCACCCTTTGAAGCCATTTCAACACTCGAACTAGTTAAACCTGCAGCACCCATGTCTTGGATAGATAGAACAACGTCTGTTTGCATTAATTCCAAGCATGCCTCTAATAGTAATTTACCTGTAAAGGGATCTCCAACTTGTACAGTGGGTCTTTTTTCTGAACTACTTTCTGTAAATTCTGCTGAAGCCATTGTGGCTCCGTGAATACCATCTCTTCCGGTTTTTGCGCCAACATATATTACAGGGTTACCCGCGCCAGTAGCAGCTGAATAAAATATTTTATCTTTTTGAGCTAAGCCTACAGCCATTGCATTGACTAAAATATTACCGTCATAAGATTTATTAAAATTAGTTTCACCACCTACTGTTGGTATTCCTATGCAATTACCATATCCACCAATTCCTTTTACTACTCCTGAAACAAGGTGCTTAGTTAGTGGGTGATTAACAGATCCAAATCTTAAAGCATTTAAAAGGGCTATTGGTCTAGCTCCCATAGTAAACACATCTCTTAAAATACCTCCAACACCAGTTGCAGAACCTTGATAAGGTTCTATAAAAGATGGATGATTATGTGATTCTATTTTAAAAACAGCTGCTTGATCATTGCCAATATCAATCACTCCAGCATTTTCACCAGGTCCTTGAATAACATGTTCAGCTTTAGTTGGTAGAGTTTTTAACCATTTTTTTGAACTCTTGTATGAGCAATGCTCCGAGAACATTGCAGAAAATATTCCTAATTCAGTTTGGTTAGGAATTTTATTAATTTTATTACATATTAACTCAAACTCATCTTTGCTAAGTCCCATTCCTAAAGCTTGATCTAAGTTGCTTTCTTGCTGAGCAATATATTCATTTTCATTAATATCTCTAAGTTCAAGGTTTCTTTTTTTCATTATTTAACCAACTATCTGTTCAATACTTTTAGTTAAAAATTTTAGACCGTCTGTACCACCATGCAAAGAACTTATAGATCTTTCTGGGTGAGGCATCATGCCTAAAACTCTCCCATTTTCAGATAAGATTCCAGCAATATCATTTAATGAACCATTGGGATTATAATCAGTTTCTATTTCTGAATTCTTTTTATACTTAAACGCTATTCGACCATTATTTTCTAGTTCTTTTAGAAGTTCATTATTAGCAATGTAATTTCCTTCATTATGAGCAACAGGGATATTTAAACAATCACCTGTATTAAATGAAGATAAAAAAGGACTTTGAATAGAATCTTGAACTTCTAAAGTTGTTTCTCTGCAAGTAAATAACAATTTTTTATTTCTAACTAAAGAACCAGGAAGTATGTTTGCTTCTATTAGAATTTGAAAACCATTACAAACACCCAATAAAGCTCCGCCTCTACTAACGTGATTTTTTATATTCTTTATTATAGGAGATCTCGCAGCTAGCGCTCCGCATCTAAGGTAATCTCCAAAACTAAATCCCCCGGGGATTACGATTAAATCTAGATTAGGCGCTTCTGTATCTTTATGCCATAATTTTAGAGGTGATTTACCAGTTATTTTTTTTATAGCGACAGCCATGTCCCTATCACAATTAGAACCTGGAAATATTGCAACGGCAGTACGCATGTACTTTATTTATCCTTAATAATATTTATTTGGTAATTTTCAATAACTATATTAACTAGCAATTCTTGACACATTTTATCAGCCTGTTTTAAAACCTCATTCTCATCTGTTTCATCAATATTTAATATAATCTGTTTACCAGTTCTTATATTATCAAAATTATTGTAACCAAGATTTCTGAGAGTATTATCGATTGCTTGACCTTCAGGATCTAAAACTCCCTCTTTAAGAGATATATTTACTTCTACTTTCATTTTAATACTCTATTTTACTATTTCAGTTTTAGTGCTTGCATAAGTTTTCTTTTCAGGAAGTATTCCCAAACGATTAGCAACTTCTTGATATGCTTCTTTTAATCCGCCAATATCTTGTCGAAATAAATCTTTATCCATTTTGTCATTAGTATTTGTATCCCACAATCTACAATTGTCAGGACTTATTTCGTCAGCTAATAATAATATTGAACTACCATCTTCTGAATAGAAACGACCAAACTCAATTTTAAAATCAACAAGCTTCAACCCGATACCAAGAAACAATCCTCTTAGAAAATCATTTATTCGAAGTCCATATTCATGCATTTCATCCAATTCATCTCGGGATCCCCATTCAAAATTAATTATATGGTCTTCATTAATAAATGGATCTCCTAATTCATCTTTTTTTAAATAATGTTCAACTAAGGGTCTTAAAAAGGTAGTCCCTTCTTTTAAACCTAGTCTTTTTACAATAGATCCTGCTGCTATGTTTCTAACAACAAATTCTACAGGTATAATTTCAACTTTTCTTACTAATTGTTCTCTCATATTTATTTTTTTTATATAATGAGTAGGAATGCCTAATTCATTAATTTTTCTCATAAGAAAATCGGATATGGCATTGTTTAAAACACCTTTACCATTAATGATCGAGTGTTTTTCAGCATTGTTTGCAGTAGCATCATCCTTAAAATATTGAACTACTGTATCTGGAGTAGGGCCTTCAAATATTGTTTTAGCTTTTCCATCATATAGAATTTTTTTATTCGCCATTGTATTATTCCTATTTCGAAAAAACTCTTTGAAAAATTGTATCTACGTGAACAAAATGTTGTTCTAAATTAAATAATTTTTCTATTTCAGCTTCATCAAGAAATTTTCTTACATTTTGATCATCTATAAGTAACTTTTTATAAACGTTCTTTCTTTCATGTTCAGGTGTTTCCCAAACTTTCATAGCATTACTTTGTACCATTTCATAAGCACTTTCTCTACTAGCACCTTTTTGAGTTAAAGCTAATAATACTTGTTGTGAATGTACAAGACCACCAAGTTTTTCAAGGTTTAATTGCATTGTATTTGGATAAATTAATAAATTTTCAATTACATNTGTTAATCTATGTAACGCAAAGTCTAGAGTTATTGTTGCGTCTGGCGCAATCATTCGTTCTACAGATGAATGTGAAATATCTCTTTCATGCCATAACGTTACATTTTCCAAAGCAGGGATTACTGAAGACCTTACAAGTCTAGCTAATCCAGTTAAATTTTCNGTTAAAACAGGATTTCTCTTGTGAGGCATTGCGCTGGAACCTTTTTGACCTTGAGAAAAAAACTCCTCAACCTCTCTAACTTCTGTTCTTTGCAGGTGTCTGATTTCTGTTGCTAAACGTTCTACACTTGAAGCTATAACACCTAATATAGAAAAAAACATAGCATGCCTATCTCTAGGTATTATCTGTGTTGAAATTTCTTCTGGTATTAAATCTAATTTTTGGGAAACATAATTTTCAACATATGGGTCAATATGTGCGAATGTTCCTACAGCTCCAGATATGGCACAGGTACTTATTTCTTTTCTTGCATCTAATAACCGTTTTTTATTACGTTTAAACTCTGCATAATAACCAGCAAGTTTCAGTCCAAAGGTTATTGGCTCAGCATGAATTGCATGCGACCTACCTATAGTAACAGTGTTTTTATGTTCTATTGAGCGTTTTTCTATTGCTTTAAGTAAAAGATCTAAATCATTTAATAAAATGTCAGATGCTTTCTGTAGTTGTATAGAAAGGGTAGTATCTAATACGTCGGACGATGTCATTCCTTGATGAATAAATCTAGCATCTTCGCCAATATATTCTGTTAAGTTAGTTAAAAATGCTATGACGTCATGCTTGGTAGTTTTTTCTATTTCATCAATTCTATCAATGTCAAACTGACCTTTTTCCCAAATGATCTTAGCAGAATCTGCAGGTATAACACCTAATTCTGCTTGAGCATCACATGCATGGGCTTCAATTTGAAACCAAATATTAAATTTTTCTTGTTGAGACCAAATGTCTACCATTTGTTTTCTTGAGTATCTCTCAATCATGTTTCACCTTAATACTAAATTATTAAATTAATTTTACAAGAATTTACAAATTTGTTTAATTGTTTATAACTTTAAAAGACAGATATTAGTTATATAACTTTTTTTTAAACTATATACGAGAAAATTTATGATTATTGGATCAATTATTAAAAATGCGATCAAAATACTAGCAACTAATCCAACTGCTAGAAAAAAAGCAGGTGAGGTTGCTTTCAAAGCTTACAACAAGGCTAAGCCAATTATTAAAAAAACATCTAAATCACTTAAAGAAACATTAGATAAAAACTTAACGAAATAAATTTACATGGAATTATTTATAAGTAATCAGGTTGTGTGTAACCTTTAGGTGAATGTGTAAATACCTCATATCCATTACTTGTAACTCCTATACTATGCTCAAACTGAGCAGACAGACTTTTATCCCGCGTTACTGCTGTCCAATTGTCTGAAAGAATTTTAACATCATATTTTCCTAAATTAATCATGGGTTCAATTGTGAAGATCATGCCTTCTTCAAGTACATCTCCAGTATTAGGTTTTCCATAATGAAGGATAGTAGGAGGTGAATGAAAAACTTTTCCTAAACCATGCCCTGTGAAATCTCTAACAACTGAGAGGCCATTTTTTTCAGCATGTGATTGAATGGCGTAACCTATATCTCCAGTTGTGCTTCCAGGTTTGACGGTTTCTATTCCTAGCCACAAACATTCATATGTAATTTTAGTAAGAAACCTAGCTTTTTTACTTGGTTCACCTACAAAAAACATTCTACTTGTATCTCCATACCAACCATTAAGAATGACTGTTATGTCTATGTTTAAAATATCACCGTTATCTAAAATTTTTTCTCCTGGTATTCCATGACAAACTACGTGGTTTACTGAAATACAAGTCGATTTAGGAAATCCTTTATAATTTAGTGGTGCAGGAATAGCGTTATTCTTTAATATAAATTCGTGACACAGATCATTTAAATAACCAGTACTAACATTAGGTTTTACATAATCGGTAATATAATCTAATACCTCTGCTGCAAGCTTACCTGCATCATGCATTTTTGAAAATGAATCTTTACTGTGCAGCTCAATATGGTTATTCATTAAGTCCAACTAAAATATTCGTGATAATTTGTTTTAATTATATACTTATACGTACAATAATATTTTTTTTTAAGGATTACTATACATGATTTCAACTGCAGGCATAATAATAATAGGCGATGAAATATTATCTGGAAGAACTAAAGATACAAACATTAATTGGATAGCTTCAGAATTAAATAACGTGGGAATTAGATTAATTGAGGCAAGAATAATTGCAGACGACATGGATACGATTGTTAAAACAATTCAAACATTTTCTAAAAAATTCACTTATGTATTTTCTTGTGGAGGAATTGGTCCTACTCATGACGATATAACAACAGAAGCAGTTGCCAAGGCTTTTAATAAAAAATTAGAAAAAAACAGTGAAGCTATGAGAAGGTTAAAAGTACATTATGAAGGTACTAATATAGACTTCAATGAGGCAAGGCAAAAGATGGCAATAATCCCAAAAAATTCAACATTAATTGATAACCCAGTTTCTGCAGCACCTGGTTATAAAATTGAAAATTTATTTGTCTTTGCGGGGGTACCAAAAATAATGCAAGGAATGTTTCATACTATTTTAAACGAATTAACTGGAGGTAAAAAACTTTTATCAAAGACTGTATCAAGTAATATTGGTGAAGGTTTAATTGCAAAAGATTTAGAAAAAATAGAAAATGATTTTGTAGGTGTTAAAATTGGTTCTTATCCATATTTTAAACCCGGTAGTTTTGGTACATCAATAGTTTTAAGATCTGAAAATACAACACAACTTAACAAAGCATCTGAAGCAGTATTGTCTGCTGTAATTAAACTTGGTGGTAAAGGAAAAATTTTTGAAGAAGGTCAAGTTGACGAAAGAAATCTCTGAATATTTATTTAGAAGAGGGAATAGAACTTTTAGTAATTTTTTTTAGATTTAATTTTTTCTTTTTTAGCAAACTTATTAAAATCACTCCTGATATAAAACCAGCTATATGTGCTGCATATGCTACTCCACCTGATCCTAGCTCATTTCCGCTGAAGCTAATAAATTGGAATATTATCCATCCTCCCAGAACAATAAACGCTCTTATTTTAAATATTTTGAAAAATATAATAAACCAAAAGAAGACTTTTATTTTAGCACTTGGGAATAAAACAAGGTATGCACCTAAAACACCAGCTATAGCTCCAGATGCACCAACCATAGGTATAGTAGACATAGGATCTAAAAACGCTTGAGCAAAAGCTGCACAAGTACCAGTAAAAAAATAAAAAAATACAAATTTTTTTCTACCCAATGTTTCTTCAACATTATCTCCAAAAATGTATAAGTAGGTCATGTTGCCAATAAGGTGCATCCATCCACCATGAAGAAACATAGAAGTTATAATTGATAAGATAGGAGGAATTACTTTTAGTGAATCAGATAATTCAGAATAACCAAATATTAATGCTGGAACCATTCCAAATGTTAAGAAAACTTGATCTTGTATGAAACCGTCTTCAAAAGTGTAAATCAGAAAAGCTAAAGAACATAATAAAATTATAGTCCAGCTTATTAGTGGCTTTTGTTTTGTTGGGTTTTCGTCTGCAAAAGGAAAAAAAAACATTAATTAAAATTCTATATTGTCAATTAATCTTGTTTTATTAATTGTAGCAGAAGCTAAAAACACTTTTTTCCCAGTAAAATTGCTATCTTTAACGGTATTAAGCTGGCTATCCCTAAGTTCAAAATAGTCAAAGATTAGGTTTTTTGATTTTAAAAATTTTTGTGCGTCTTTGATGATTTCTTCAGTATTTATTTTATTATTGTAAGATATTACACTTTGTTGAAGGCTTTTATACAAACTAGATGCTAATTTCAATTCTTGTTCCGACAAATAATTATTTCTTGAAGATAATGCAAGTCCACTTTGTGATCTAATTATAGGAGCTGTTAGTAATTCTAAATTAGGATAAAGTGACTTTGCCATTTTTTTTATTAATATTTGTTGTTGATAGTCTTTAGCTCCAAAAATAGCTATGTCAGGATTTATTAATTCAAATATTCTATTAACTACTGTTAAAACTCCATCAAAATGACCAGGTCTTATTTTCCCGCATAGATCTTTACCTAAAACACCAGAATCTATATTTTTTATTTCACCAGGGGGCGGAAAAACTTCATCCTTATTAACTGGCATAAACAAAACGTCACATTGTTCTTTTTCAAGTTTTTCAATGTCTAATTCATGAGTTTTTGGATATTTATCAAAATCTTCTTGTTGCCAAATTGTAGTGGATTAATAAATATTGTAGTTATTGTTTTTGATGATTTTAATTTTGCGAGTTTAATCAAAGATAAATGGCCGTCATGTAAGTTGCCCATTGTAGGTATTAAAGCCAATTTACCAGGTCTGTTCGATAAATTTTTTAGAGTGTCTTTAAGTTCAACTTTTGTACGGGCAATAATCATTAATATAATGGCCTATGTACTTTACTTGTATTTATTAACAAATTATATGGTACGAGCGGGGGGACTTGAACCCCCACGTCCTTATCGGACTCTGGATTTTAAGTCCAGTGCGTCTACCATTCCGCCACGCTCGCAAAACCATATTGTTGTTGTCTAACTTAGGTTTGTAGCTAAGGCAAGTTTTTTATGGCATTTAATATCAATTTTTATATAGTTTGATTTATACAAACTGGAGAATAAAATGACTAAAAATAAACTAGGAAGTGAAATAAAAGGAGAGGAATATCTAGTACTGCATGAATTTGCAAAAAAGGCTAAAGAAAAACTTTCAAAAGAGACTTGGGATTATTTAATTGGAGCAGCTGAAACCGAAACTACTTTTAAAAGAAATAGATATGCTCTTGATAGTTTAGCTTTTAGACCCAGAGTTTTAAGAGACGTAGAAAAAGTAAATTTATCCTCAAAATTATTTGGTCATGAATTAAGAATACCTATTATTTTAGCGCCAATAGGCTCTATGCAAGATTTTGTTGAGGGTGCTGGAGAAGCCCCTACAAAAGCTGCTTCTGAATTTGGGGTAATGCATATGATTAGTTCAACTTGTATGCCAGGCTTTGAACAGGTAGCTAAAAGTGTTAACTATCCAAAGTTATTTCAATTATATGTTAGAGGAGATCAAAGTTGGGTTGATGATAATATTAAAAAAGCCATTGACTTAAACTATGCAGGTATTTGTTTAACAGTAGATTTAGATGCTTATGGGAGAAGAGAAAGAGATTTAGCTAAAAGATATAGAACCACATCTCGACAATCAGCCTCAGGTTTTGAACATCAAATGCGTTTTTCTTGGAAAGATATTGATAGAATAAAAACTTATTGTGATTTACCAATAATTATAAAAGGAATAGCAACAAAAGAAGATGCTATTCTTGCAGTTGAGCACGGAGTCGAGGTTATTTACGTATCAAATCATGGTGGTAGACAATTAGATTTTGGATTAGGTGGTTTAAAAGTACTACCTGAAATAGTAGATGCGGTTGGCAAAGATGCAACTATCTTTTTTGATGGTGGTATAATGAGAGGAACCGATGTGATAAAGGCATTGTCTTTAGGAGCAGATGTGGTTGGCATTGGAAGACTTCAAGGTTTGGCTGCAGCGGCTGGAGGTTCAAAAGCTATTTATAGAATGTTAGAGTTGCTAGAATTAGAAATTATAACTTGTCTAAGATTATTAGGTGTAAATGATATTACTGATCTAAATAGTGATATTTTAACTAAAGACGATTCATATGGTACTTTAGATGCGTTAAGTGCTTTTCCATTAATTAACGAAGGTTATTGATTTATTTGAAATAGGATTTGATTAAATTTTTTCAAAAATTTTTCAGCTATAGTATTTGGTGATAGTGGGACTATTTCTTGATTTGTATGTTTTAAATCAGGTTTTTTCAAAATTTGCATAGCTTCTTCCTCTCTATAACCTCCAACCGAAATTGCTTCATACCACGCTAATGCTTTATCTATTTTTTTTATTTTTAGTTCTATAGTTTTAGGGATTTTAGCAGGAAGACCAAACCTGATATATATTGCTTTCATTAGATTTTCTTCAACTTCACGGTAACTATTATTTAGTGCATATTTGAAAGGAGTTATAAGGTCACCTATTACGTACTCTGGTGCGTCATGAAGTAGAGCTGCCAATCTCCACTTATTTTTTAAGCTAGGATATTCAAAAGTAAATAACTCCTCAACTAAAATAGAATGCTGGGCTACTGAATAAGCATGCACGCCTGTTGTCTGACCATTCCATCTGGTTACCCTTGATAATCCTAATGCTATGTCTTCTATTTCTATGTCAAGTGGTGAAGGGGACAATATATCTAACTTTCGCCCAGATAACATTCTTTGCCAAGCCCTATTATTTTTATCTTTAAAAATTCTAATAATTCCTCATAACAAATTTATTGATTTATTATATATAAAATATAAAAAGAATAAATAATAACCTAATTGGAAAATGTCTTGGATTTTTATCAAGCTCAACATAAATATAGGCAAAAACAATTAAAGTTTGTATTTAGTTCTATTTTAAAGTTAATTTTTGTTTTATTTATTTTTTTGACTGGATGGTGGTTTGGTAATAATGATAACCTAATACTCATTCAAGAGAATGAAAGAATTTTAAATGAATTCAACCAAACAAAAAATAATCTTGAAAGAAAATTAACAGATATTAGGCTAAAATTAAAAGAAGCAAATCTGGCCTTAAGTACACAAATTATAAAAGATAAAAAAACAGAAATAGGTGAAAAAGCAAAGCAAGTGCTTGCTTCTAGTTTAGCTAAAGGGATACCTGAAAAGACTATAATTAATAACTTAATATTACTAAGTAAAAATAAGGTTTGTGGTAATTCTCAGAATGTAGAATTAGCTGTTTCAACACAATCTTTTGTACCTCCTAAAAATACATTATCATTGTTATCAGGCAGTTTAAAAATTAAAGCTGAAGGTAATATTTTTCAGGATTTCAGTGATAACCCAAATTTTAATGTGTCTAAACCTGTCAGAGTTACATTAATTTACTTGGGTAACAATGACATAATTGAAGGAAAACTTCCTTTAAAAAAAGCTATTTTTGCGGACAAATTTTCTGTAAATCTTGAGATTTTAAAGTCTAAAGTAAGAGGAGCCGTAATAGTACGTTACAAAACTTGTAAAATTTAGAAGAATATAACTATCAATCCTAATAAAATTATAATTAAAAAAAGAACTGCGAGATTTAAACATGGCATTAAACACAGCAATTATTTCAGGTGCAAGCGATGGCATCGGAGCTGCGTTTAGCAAAATTCTTATCAAACATGGCTGGGAAGTCATTGGAATAAGTCGTAATAAGCAAAAATTAAATCAGTTAAAAAAAACAATCAAAATCAATAAAAAAAACTTCAAACCATACGTTTGTAATGTCAAAGATATTAAAAAATTGATGTCTATTGCAAAAGAGGTAAATACGCCCAAATTAATCTTTTTAAATGCGGGCATTTATAGTCCTGTTGATTCCAGCCTAAGCAACATAGATACTTATAAAAACCACATTGATGTGAATTATATTGGAGTTTTGAATTGTTATGAAGCATTTCTTCCTAAAATGTTATTAAATAAAAATGGACAAATTATAATTATGTCAAGTATCTCTGGTTGGCTTGGTTTACCAAAAGCTGCAGCATATGGGCCTACAAAAGCAGCTTTAAGGTCCTTTGGACAATCAATTAGATATGATTTGCATTCTAAGGGTATTAAAGTACAAGTNTGTAGCCCTGGTTTTGTAGAAACCTCTGCGACATCTTTAAATGATTTTTATATGCCTGGTCTTATGAATGTAAATAAAGCAGCTGAATTAATTTATAAAAACATGAAATCAAATAAATTTGAATTTTCTTTTCCATTCCTTTTTTCATTATTTATGAAATTGTTTAGCTTGTTACCTGATAAATTATCATCATATCTTATAAAAAAAAATATTAGTTGAAATTTTAAAAATGAATGAAACATATATAAAAGACTACATAAATTTATTTAGTCATCTAAGTTTAAATAATATTGAACAATTTGATAACTGTATTGATAAGGATATTATGTTTTCTGACCCGTTTAATTATATACAGGGCAGTGAAAATTTTAAAAAAATTTTTTATCACATGTTCAAAAATGTTAAGGACCCAAGCTTTATTGTTCTAAACTACTCAAAAAGTGAAAATAAAGTTTTTTTGAAATGGAAAATGGCCTTCTACGCTTTTAAATCGAAACAATTTATTGAAGGTGTAAGTGAAATAACTTTAAATTCAGATGGTAAAATTAATTGTCACATTGATTATTGGGATTCTATGAATGGACTTTTTATTAAATTACCATTTATTGGTGTTTTATACAGACTGAGTTTAAAAATTTTTAAGGTGAAGATTTAATTCAATTTTAAATTTATCTGTTTTAAGTCAATGTTCTTTGATAAAAAACCACCTTCACAATATGAAAGATAATAATTCCATAATAGTTTAAATCTTTCATCAAAACCTAATTTTTCAATTTTTGTCCAATTCCTGTTAAACTCTTTATTCCATATATTAAGAGTTTTAGCATAATCATTTGAGTAACTATTTATTGAATTTATTCTAAATGAAGTATTTTCAATAATATTTTTAAGCACCTCTACTGAAGGAAGCATTCCTCCAGGGAAAATATATTTTTGGATGAAATCAGGGTTGTTTTTATAAACATTGTAAATTTTATCATCAATAGTTATTAATTGAAGACCAACGTTTCCATTAGGTTTTAGAATTGTTTTAATTTTTTCAAAAAATGTCTTCCAATATTCTCTTCCGACTGCCTCAAACATTTCTATAGATAATACCTTATCAAATTGACCTTTGATATTACGGTAATCACAGAAAACAACCTTAACTTTCGATGTTAAATTAGCTTTTTCCATTCTCTCTGTTGTAAATTTGAATTGTTCTCTTGAAATTGTTAGAGCAGTGATTTGGCAGTCATAGTTTTTAGCTAAGAATTCAGAGAACCCCCCCCAACCACAACCAATTTCTAGTATATTATCTCCCTTTTTAATTGATGATAAATCAGCTAATTTTTGGTATTTATTATTTTGCGCTAATTCTAAGTTATCATTTTTGCCATTAAATATTGCTGAAGAGTAAGTCATTGATTTATCTAACCAGTATTTATAAAACTGATTACCTAAATCATAGTGATGAGATATGTTTTTCTTAGCCTGTATTTTGGTGTTTTTATTTTTAAAATGAAGATATTTATTATAAAGATATCTAAAAATTGTAATTTTAAATGTCTCTTCAGCTTGATCGTTATTAAGAGCACAATAGTGCATTAAATTTGTTAAATTATTTGTTATAATTCGTTTACTTATATATAGCTCTGCAAATTTAATTGAACCACCTTGGATTATTTCTCTTACTACATTTGAATCAACTATTTTTAATTTAGCGTTTGGACCTTTGTGAATAGCATCTATCTTTTGAGATTTTCCATCAGGCCATTCTATTTGAAGAGAACCATAAGGAAATTTTTTAATACCTTTTAAAAATATTTTGTCCCAAAAATTCATTTTTTTTCCTTATTTACTAACTCTTAATTTTTTATTTATCTTTAGGCAGATGGTTTCCAAAAGAATGCTTTATTGTTTCACTTTTAGGAACTTTGTAAATTCTGGCTTTTTTTAGCCAAAGTAGAAAAGCTTGTAAATGAATATTGATCCAAATTTTTCCAGGAAAAACAATGAGTTTACAAATTGATTTTAAAATATTTAAGTTATTAAATTGAATTTCCTTTAAATTCATAGATGCAAAAAAGACGGTATTATTATTCATTACATATTCTACAGATGTTATTATCTTTTTATCTATATGATTTGCATATAAATTATAGTAACCATTCTTATTATAGAATGGGGAGACAAATAACTTTTTCAATACTCTTTGTGTAATTACTTTTTTATCAGTGTTTTTTAAAACATAATGATGAATATCTCCAAAAGTATTTTTAACTTCAAAAACAGTATGTACTAAAAGGTTCATGGAATTATAACAAAAGTAAACAGACAAAGGGTTAAAACCATAACCAAACACTTTTGGAAATGTTAATAACTTTATATCCTTAATTTTATTTTTATCATAAGACGAGTTTGTAATTAAACTTAATATGTATTCATATAAATCATCTTTATTAGTTCCTTTTTTTCTTGGTCCATGATCTGAAGCTGACCAACCAAAAAAATTGAACTTATCAGTTGAAAAAAAGGAAGGCTTTTTAAAATTATCATTATTGTCTTTTTTTAAATCTAATAAAATGGCGTTAATTTTATTTTTAAAAAAATGGTTTATTTTCCCTGTACGATTGTGATTTATTAAACCTTCAAATAATTTTATATTAATTTCAGAAGACTTCTTATAATTATTCAATTTAATTTGTGTCCCATGGAATTTTAACGTCTAAAAACTTTGTAATTTTTACAGCTGATTTTATTCCATCTTCATGAAATCCATATGCAGTCCAAGCACCAGTATAATATATATTATTATTACCTTGTATAGAATCTAGTTCATTTTGAGCTTTATTTGTTTCTAGATTAAAAACTGGGTGTTCATAATATAATATTTTATGAATTAACTCTTTTTTTGGTTTTTTATATGGGTTTAAACTAACAAAAATATTTAAAGAAGTATTAAGGTTTTGTAAAATATTCATCCAATAAGTTACTGATGATTTATTAATGATTTTTTCTGTAGATAGATAATTCCAACTTGACCAAGTTTTTTTGTTTTGGGGCATTAAGCTGGTGTCGGAATGTAAATAGACTGTGTTTTTTTGATACTTAAATTTACTCAATACGTCTTTCGATTTATAATCTAAATTTTCTATCAAATTAATAGTTTGATCCGGATGTGTTGCCATAATAACTTTATCAAAAATATGATTTTTATTATCAAATTTAATGTTTATTTTTTTATTTTTATTAGACATGGATTTGATGTTTACGTTTAATAAAATTCTATTTTTTTTGTTTAGTTTTAATTTACCAATAATTTTATCAACATACTGTTTAGAGCCATTTTTAACTGTCCTCCATTTGGGTCTAATAATAAAATTAATTAATTGATGATTTTTAAAAAAAGTTAATAAGCTTTTTGCAGGAAAGTTTAAAATTTCTTTTTCAGGACATGACCATATAGCAGACGACATTGGTATAAGGTGATCGTTAACAAATTGACTACTAAACTTACATCTCTTAATATATTGTTTTAATGTTTCACTGTCATTCACTTGAAAAGCATATTTGTAACCAAACACAAAGAAAACAAAAATATCCTTTAACATTATATAAAAATTTAGATTGAAATAATTCTTCTTTTGAGCAAACAAACCAATTAATGACCCAGAATATTCTAAGTCTCCATCTCTGGCTGATACTGCAAATGACATGTCAGAACTTATAGTTTCTACTTCTAA
>JGI20160J14292_10002125_pt1 | contig 16153 bp, 15 predicted proteins | sample COG_10_FD_14292 | JGI IMG/M metagenome (IMG submission 14292) | reverse complement strand
CACTGGTAGTGACGCTGCAACTTGCTGTGAAGCTCCTCCTGTGACTGGCATGTGTTCTGGGAATACTGACAGCACCGAAGATGTGGATTGTTCCGGTGAAGCAACCAACACCCAAAACAAGGGAGCTGAGGTCACTGGTAGTGACGCTGCAACCTGCTGTGAAGCTCCTTGATGTTAAAATTAAAAATAAATTATTTATCTTTACGTTTAAATATGTACATGTAAGATTGTTGTTCTGCCAGTTCAAAGTGTTGGTCAAATGTTTTTCCAAGTTTGGATCGTTTGCACGTATCCCATGCTTCTTTGGCTTCTGCGTCTGAGAATGTGATGACACAGGCTTGATCTTGGAGATCACACTTGACTCTGCGCCATCCTTGATAGAGATATATTTTTTTGCAATGTTGGAATCCTTGTCCCAGAGCGAATTGAAATATTTTGTGTTTGAATTTGCCCATGTGATATTTGCAGTCATCGTCCTTCATAATAGTGGAATCAATGGGGTCTGTAAGCCAGTTGTCTTGCTGGTCTCTGGCATAAATAAACCACGTGCGCGTGACAAGTTGTCCCATTTATTCACTGGAAAATGTATTTAAGTAGTGTCATTCTCATTGATGGAAACGGAGTTTAAATTGTTGTGTTTGTGGGTGGCTTTGTTTCTAGTTTGGAATATAACATTGATCCGCGTGGATAATAAATATGACCTTCAGATTCGCGGGCATACGTCTGCGAATGTGATTCAGCAATTTGCAAGGTTGCAGGGCATTGCCGACGAAAAGGTGGTTCTTTATAAATATGATGGTCATGTTCGTAAGCATTCCTCTGATATATTATTGACGGGTGGTCGCTGGTCTATTGGGGCGCGTCCTGTGTCTGGTGACCATATACACGCGGCTATTTCATTTTGGATCGGAGATGTTCCTCGTCAGTTTGCGGAGCATGACCGCCATCCCATTGATCCAATTCCCTACGAGACGAAGAAGCCATCAATGTGTCTTGCACCCGACAAGAATGCATATACAAAGTTATGGCCTCATGTGGGCGTGCATACGCATTGTGATGGTTTGATCCACGTTCATCCGTGGTCTGCGCCCAAGAGTATTCGAAAGGAAGGTTTGGATGTCCAGCTTGGCCTTTGGTTTGATCAGGTGGGCATTCAGTATCGAGAAACCCCTTTTGTTTCTTTGGAATTTGCGGATGGTTTGCGTTTAGATGGAAATGCGACTCATCGTTGGTATGTGGCTGAAAAGAAATGTTTCAAGGATTCTGATGCAAAGATTTACTCGGAATATTTGGATCAAATTTGGTTGGGGCATGCGTATGCTAGTTATGTGGTTTGGTATGGTAAAATTGGTTCCGAAAGTCCTGGCGATATCGAGTCTCATATCGATTCATTGAAAGTGGTTGGTGTGTATAGTTTTAACGAGTCTCCTTATCCGCAAGATTGTTTGTAATATTTTAGTGTCTTGGTCCTATAAAAGATTCATTTTATTCAATGTATGTATGATTATGATGCAGTGTATTGGTTTGTATTTTCTTGTGTGTTTGTGAGAGTGATGTATTTTGTGGTGGATCAGTGGTTGGCCCGGACAAGGCCAGTGTATAATACTTTGCCCACTTTCCGCCAGATGTATATACAAAAGAACATGGTAAAGTCTTTCTACTTGGCCATATTAACCATATATGCTTCTATGAAAGTAATATTGCCAATTTATCAGCGTGGTTTCTGGGATACATATACGATTCATCGTTTAGCCACCCTTTATGGTTCGAATGATTTTATGGGATTGGTGTGTGTGGATCAATTGCCAAAGACGACTCGTATTCATCATATAATATCGTCAATATTAGTCTTTACTTCTTTGTCTTTGGATTTCCAAGAATCGGACATTGGTCAGGCGATGTTGGTGTATACAATGGCGAGTGCGTCGGCCTATATTGTGAATTTGCACTTGGCAGTTCGTTTATTGTTCGAACGTGGTGAATTGGTTCGTCTGCGTTATGTTGCGGCGGCCATATACATGACCAGTTGTGGGTGTTCCTGGACTTGGCATGTGGTGTGGGCTTTTTCCCGTGCAAATTTTAACATATATCACGTGCTTTATTTTTTGTTATTGGGATGGATTGTCCGCGATGATATAATTTTGATGCAATGGCTGTCTAAATGATCTATTTAGTGTATGGCACTCCTTCAAAAATGAGAACTCTCCGCGCTGTGTTTATAGGAGAGTCGTCAGTTGGCAAAACAACTTTATTGAGAAGAGCGTCTAAAGATTCTGGTCGCATCGTCCCTACTATTGGCGTGGACAATGTGTTATTTGATTACGATGGTGTTTTTTTCCAATGTTGGGACACATCTGGCCAGCCTCAGTTCAGGACTGTGGCTCAGATGTTTATTGAGAAATCTCGTCTGGTCATTTATATGTATGATGCTTCAAAGCCAGAGACATTCGTCTCTGAAAACGTGCCAGAGAATGCGATTATAATCGCGAATGTGTCTGTGCGTGGAACTTTCCCGTTGGATAGAGATCATTTACCGTTTAGCGACTCTAATCCACAGTCTGTCAAGGATATATTGGCCGTGTTGAAGACGTATGCTATTGTAGAGCCTAGCTTTTCAGAAGAAAATAGACCTGAATGTTGTTGTTGTTTTTAATTGTACATAATAATCGGTCATATATTATAAATAAACGTTTCATGTAGTTCTATTATTTATTCTTCGACTATATTTCGTTCCGTATGATTTCCCCATTTCGTGATCAATTCGGATGGGTTTACCTGTTCTCTCGGTATGAGCGGCCAATAATGTCCATTGTTATATAGATAAAATGTATGTGTGTATGTGGTCTTTCCGTCTCCCGGATATGGTAGAACTTCTCTAGCTGTAAAGGACCATACGTCCATTTTGGGTCTGTATTTTCTTTTTTCGGCTTCATTCGGGAGAACTTCAGCGTCAATCCTGGACTGACATGTGAAAATAATAAACCGACAGTCCATTTCCTTTGCCAAGAATGCGGCCCAATTTTCCGACAAATTACTTGGATTGATTAATTCATTGGTCAATATATTTTTGACGGGCTCGCCTGTTTTATCATCAATCGTCCAATCGTTGTCGAAATCACTTTGCCTTTGTCTGCCTATTCGTCTCAAATCTTTTTTGGTGTATGGGTATATTTCGAGGCCATAGAATTTGATAAACAAATTTGCACTGTGTAACAGACACCACCCGTCGCCGGGCACTCTCTTCGTCCAGAATTTGGAAAATACCTCTGCGACTTTTGTGTTAAATATGCCAACGCCGAACCTGTCTCCCAGTTTGCTCAGTTTTATGGATGCCAATGTAAATTTTTTGGGTCTTTTTGGCCTTATGAGAGACCCTTTATCGACCATTGGTTCACTAGGACCTGCTGTTGATGATTTCGTATCTGAGGTTGAACTAAGATCGATCGCTGCCGCCGGATGCCGATCGACCGCCGACGATTTCGATTCTGCCGATGAACTAAGATCGATCGTTGACGAAGACGCCGAGGACGGTTCTACAGATACCCTCAAGGTTAGTGTTCCAGGCAAGACCGTCTTTTTCTTAAATCGATTTGTATGTTTGATACGATATGTAATGATAACGTTTTCTGCATCGACTTGTTCGACAACTTTGACTTTTGCTTTTGCTCCAGGAGTCCTCTCCCAAAAAACTTTATCACCCGGTTGAAACATTTCATCTATAATTACCAAATAAATAGTGGCATTTTGTTTAAATCCGTTACGAAATTACTTTAAAGATTATAAACATGTTTAATAATACAAATGTATGTTTCTGCTCCCTTTATGGGCTATATTCATCATGGTAGTTATACTAGCTATTTTAAGTAAGGACGAGGACGAATGGACAAAAAAAACCATGACGATCCTGATTATTTTGATGTTGTTTCCTCTTTTAAATGTGACATTCACGCTTTCATTGTTGTATTTATCGCCTCAGGGCTCTTTGGAGCCGAGTAAAGTAGGTAATCTTGCATCGGAAATGCTCGAGTGTGTGTCTGATCGTCTTCCAACGTTATCTTTGCATTTTTCCAAGATTGAGGATTGTTTACATGATGTAAATACATATTCAGTGCGTCTGGGTCGTCTGCCGTATATGGGTTCTCGTGGTGGCCAAAATATTCCGGACGCTTTTGTTATACCAAATCTGGATAAAAAATCTGTGTTTGTGACAAAATATTATCAGGAATCTACTCTTTTGGAAAAGTCATTGATTATGATTCACGAATGTGCGCATATTGGGCTTGGTGCCCATGATTATGCATATCGCTGGGAACCACATTTCAATAACCTTACACGGGAAGAACAATACAATAATGCGGATTCATTTATGGATTTGGTATTGACTTATTGTGCTCATTTATCTAAATCTTCGTCTTTTCGGGGTGCCGGTCATAATAAAAGGGTGTTTGGAGAACATTGGTGACCGCTCCCTTATCTGAATCTCCGACGTTTCGTGGGGGCTCTACGAGGACTTGCTTGCCGTCTTCGTCTATCATATCTTTCGCGTGGACTTTGCTTTCTGCCGGGCCACTCTGGCACATCAGAAGGGTGTTCGGAAAACATTGGGGACATTGGGCGCTTGCGTTCTGCTCTCTCATATCGTATTTCCGGAGATTGTCTTCGTCTCTGTTGTGGACGTCGTTGATCCCGTCTTTTGTCAAATTGTAAGTTCATGCTTTGCTGTCGCCGTGAAAACAGGGGTGACATTGGACGTTTCTCTCGTACGGGAGACATGTGTCTGGCATTTCTTGAGGGTCTCTGTCTGGCATTTCTTGAGGGTCTCTGCCCCGACGAACGTCTATCACTTTCAATTTCTCTCCTTTTGGAGAATTTTGGTGTCCATTCTTCCCACCATTTCATTTTCTTTTGCCGGTAGCGACTTTTGGGCCGTTCGAGTTCTCGAACGACTTTCTTGGCAATGTCGAGTTCAGATTTTCGGCATTTATCGAGCACGTCGTCGGTGAAATCGTCACCATAGCCACATCCATATTCTAAAATATTTTCAATACATCCAACAAAGGAATCAAATTCGTCAGAGTCTTTGGGAATACCAACATCAATGGCAAGATCTTCGACAGACATTTATCTATAAAGATTCTGGTTTATATACGCAAAACTAGCGGACCCAAGTCGGTATTTTCGGATCTGCTATATTTCCTAATAGTTGTAATCGTTGGATTTCCTTTTTTAGGGCAATGTTTTCGTGGTAAAGTTGCAAGCAAATATTCGCTATTTTTTTAGTGGTCATCGGCGCGCGCTGCCGACATATACTCGTGGGGACGCGCGCCAAAGTTAAACTGTCTTCTTGCTTCGTAGATAATTTTAAGTTTTGTAAAGAATAAATAATGTCTTCCATTTTGTTATGTGTCAGTGTCTTTTATAGTATATACTAATCAAACGCGTGGGCAATATTCAACAATGATGCATTCGGAGAGATTTGCTTCGGATTGAGTGGATTTATGTACAAAACTCTTTTTAGTTTCTGTGCTTTTGTTTGATTTTGAAGAGGTTTTTTTAGGGTTGGTCTGGGTACTTTTATGTTTTTTCTGTGTTTTTTTAGATAAAAGGTAGCCACTAATAACTATAAAAATAAAAATGAATTGTGTGTGACTATTTGACATATTGTATTATAATATTCTATTTTATACGGGCCCAACGATAATTTCCGCAAATGCGCTTGGATCTATATATTTTTGAATGGTTTGGTTCACAAAATCCACAGTCAGTTCGGAAACCATTTTATCAAATTTTTGTAGTTCTTTTACAGCATCTTTTCCGTCAAGAATATGCTTCAAAAGGGTGGAACCCAATTGATCGACGTCATCCATGGCTATTTTTCGACTACCGACCATCCGTGAACCAGCATTCTCCAATTCCCTTGGCGTAATGCCGGAAGTTTTCCATTCTTGTATGAGTTCTCTCGTTGTGGCCATTCCTTCTTCTAAAGAGGCAGGGCTAAATGTGCCCTGAACACAGAATATAGGGTCTGTTGCTTTGGATACCGTTTGTATCATGGCGTAGATCCCATAAGTGCCCAGACCGCGCTGTTCTCGAACGGTATGCATCAGCCTGCCGGTCATTCCACCGCCAAGTACTTCTGCAGCGGCCTTTAATGCCACGCGTTCTTCCGGTGTCAAAGAGTTTTTAACTGTCTGGCCAATCATGATGGATGCCGAGCCAAATCCTGGCAATTTTTGATGTATTTCCGTTGCTTTTCTGGGCAAAGAAGTCCATTCGAGAGTAGTCTTTGGTGGTGTACCTGTGGAATTAAATATTTTGCCCAATTCTGCCGCAACTTTGGTTGTGGGTGCGATCATGGTTACATACGTCGAGACGTCGCTTGTCAATTGATTGTGAAATTCTTCGAGTTCTGACATACTTATTTCTTTAATGCGTTGAACTCTGGCTTCCAAAGGGATATTGTATTGTGTTTTTTCGAAAAGTGATTGGATGAAATGTTTTTTAACTTGATAAGATTGGTCTGTGCGTCTTGACAATAACTCTGAGATCAAATGTCTTTTATGTAGTTCTACATTGTCGCTGTCAAAATTGGAATTATGCCATTCTTGGACAATGACGGTGCCCGTTTCGAACACGTTGTCCGATGGCAATGCCATATTCATATGTATAAACTCATGATCGTGCATGAAATTTCTTTCAGCATGCAATGACATTAATTTTGAACTAATATCCCTGTCTTCGTCTGGTTCGCGCAATGCTGATACTAACAATGAGGCCTTATCGTGGTCCGCTGGCGAAAACCGTGCCGATAGTGTGGTACGAACATAATTTGCTCGTGGCGTATGGATGAGGTTTGTAACAGGTCCGATCCGTTGCAATTTCCAATCGCTGTTTTGTTGTTTTAACATAATATCCGCAACAGATGGCGAAATATTTTCCGCCTTTGACTCTATCTGTATACCAGCAGAACTATGAAGGGGTTCTTTCGTCGGTATGACGTGCGTCACTGTCATGTTATGAGATTTAAAAATGGTGGCGGCCGTCATAGCGATATCATTGGGCGTAATCGTTTCTAGTGCATCTTTTCGAGCCTGAAAATCTTTCCAATTGCCAATGGAAACACCCCGGCCCAATTCCGCCATGAGATCTTGTACGGATTCTGTGCTGCGGTTCCATTCATCGAGCATTACATTTTTGACGTTATCTAGTTCTGAAGTCAAAACGGGATGCGTTTCAAATGTTTCTAGTGTATTGAGCATTTTTTGTTGCACTTCTAGACGGCTTTCTGGGCTCGTGGTCTCCTGTGTCCCATGAAAGAACCATAAATAAGGGTCTAGCTGTCTTGGAGAATACGTCGAAACATCATGCAATGTATTGTCCATAATCAAAGATTTTGCACGGCCTTCTCCATTGTGGTACAATAACTTTGAGATGCATTGTAAAACTACCGATTCTTTTTTGGAGCCAGCCGGCGCTCTAAATGCCATACATGTCATTGGACACGGTGCCGGCAACATTAGTTCCACATAACGCATGCCCAATTGTGCCGGCTCTTGCGTTAGGACTCTTTCGCCTTGTTCGCCCGCCGGTATCCCTCCAAAATGTGTATCCACATGTTTGAGAATGGTTTCTGGATGCATTGCGCCTACGAATATGAGGGTGGTATTACTGGGCACATAGTATTTGGCTCTGAAATGTTCCATATCTGCTGCGGACGTTCTTTGGACATCGGTCATCGTTCCTATGGTGGAATGATGATACGGATGTTCTAGAATGGCGACGGCTCCAGTCGTTCTAAACATTTTATTTCCAGCTCTCTCGCCTCTTTCGAGCTCATTGAGGACTGCTTTCATTTCTACAGGAACCTTTTCAGCGGGGACGGCCGCAGTTTGAAATCTTTCAGAATCAATTTGAATCGTTTCCTCGGTTTGTTCTGGTAGATGGACTACATAGAAACGCGTCGAATCCATGTTTGTTTCGGCGTTGATGACATCGCCTTTGGACGCAAGTGACCAGATCTTTCCGTTTTGAATGCGAAAAGACATGTGTTCGATAAAGTGGGCGGCGCCCATGGGTGTGGTGGCGGCTTCGTCTTTTGAACCGGCTTTGACTGCGCGCATGTAAGCGGTGACCGAAGAACCAGCGACTGGACATAAAAGAACAGTTAGATTATTATTTTGATGTTGATAAGAATAAACGGTATTTTTTTGTAGAGTTGCGGAGGGTCCGGGACGCCACATATTTATATATATTGTTTAAGGTTTATACTCTAAAAATGTAATTCTTGATCTATAAGTCTTCTGCGACATGGCAAAACAATGGCATTGTGACATTCAACGCGAATAATTGTTTGTACAAATAATGAAATGCTTGAAGTACAGAATACCTTTCATGGGCTTGAAATTGTGCTACTGTCCGACCGCCTTTTATAGAAACGAGTCCTGCCATATACACATGATACAGTAGCTGTTTGTTGCTCTGAATGGTAGAATATTGTTCTGTCGCTTCCATGACGACGTTCAATTGTTCCATGATGGTTCTAAAAGTGTCCACAGGTATTTTGCGCCATACCTTTTGCTGTTCATGTTCTGTGAAAAGATAACACAACATTTGCCAAAACTGTGTATGGTTTTGATGAAACGTTGGATTTGCAACAGCTGACGAGACCAGGGCGGGTGTGATCGTTTTAGCAGTTGCCATTTTTTTATTCTTTCTTTTTTATGTTTTATATTCAAAAAACGAATATTCCTTACATGTGATTGGCAAGCCATTCGAATCCGATCCTTGCTCGTTGGTTTTTAGTGGCTGAACATTCGATGACATACCAGTCCGAACTTTTGATTATATTTAGAGCAAGTCGTTCTGTGATGATTTCTTTATTTGCCGCATACGGCAAATCTTGTTTATTCGCCAATACAACCAATGGTTTGCCGACATTTTCTTTGTGAGACATGACCGCATGCAATTCTGATTTTGCCTGTTCGAATCGATCTTGATCATTGCTGTCCACGACAAAAACAATACCCGAACTCTGTTGATAGTAATGGGGCCATAAAGCGCGAATCTTATCTTGGCCACCCAAATCAAACATCTTTATATTAAGTTTTCCAACTTCTATCTGTTCCAAATTGAAACCAATCGTGGGGACAGTGTAGTCGATGGCTTCGCCCAGTTGCAAGGAATATAGAATGGCCGTTTTTCCGGCGGCATCTAGTCCCAAGATTAGAAGAGCCGTATCTCGATGAAAGGATTTCCAAATCCAATCCAAAGACTCGAATACCGAACCTACAGAGAGTCCTGAAAAATCAGAGCCCATATACTACTCCGTATGCAACATAAATACCCATTTTTAGATTTTGTAAAAACACTTTTTGCGTTTTTGATTAATAAAATACAGTATATAAGTCGCGCGATTTCTGTATACAAAAAATGGCCTCTTTTGAAGATTCAACCGTACTCAACTCTGTAGGAAATGGAAACGCAAACCACCAACTTCAACCGTTCTTTGGATCGGTGGAGCCGCAGTACCAAAAGATGCTCGCGGAAGATAAATTCGCCCACGAGACTTATAATTTGCCCAAGGCATACGAGGGCAAGAACAAGCACCTCGAGACAGTCCTAGACTACCTCATCACAGAGGAAGACTCCTGGTACACGTCCGCCGTCTTACCGTGGGTTTTGACCGACGATCTATCCGTTAAGTGGGATATTTTCCGTTTCAACAAGACCCTTATGGATCTGGAACCCCACCAAGGCGTTCCTCGCTATGTGACTGCGGAGCGTGAAAGTAGGTCAGATCGATTGGTACGAAGAGGTCTCGCGTTCATTATCGAACACGGATTTTATAAAACTGATCAAGGTCGCCAGCATTACCTGATGAATCTGCGCCAGATCGTCGATTCCGTCAATGAGACCGCCTACCACGGTGTCATTCACGCACTCTTGTCCAGCAAGAACCACTACAAGGAGTGGGAGCGCCAGCACGGCTCTGTCGTGACTCGCCCAGGACAGCTCTTGCGCGCCCAGCGCCGCCGTTGGGCCGTCGTACAGAAGCAGGAACGCGGTCTATACCTATTAGATGCAGAATTGAAGGATCAGATGAAGTACGAGGGCGTCTCGCCCAATGTATGGATCCTCCCATCAAAGATGTCGATTTACGTGACGATGGTACCGTCAGCAGAGGTCGAGTTCTATCGCAAGGGAAGTGGCGCTGCCGCCAACCTCGAGAAGGGCCCAGCCAACCTCTTGACCTTCCGTGGTAGCAAGGTCTTCGAGACTCGCCCCTTTGATATTGATTTCATCGGTGAGCCACGCGATTTGCTTGTCCGTGAGCGCCAGATTGGTGAGTACTACGAGTTCCCCAATGCCGACGAAGTTGGCGGCGAGGATAACCGTGATATCTTCATCTACTCGATGGACGACGACGATTTCGTACGCATCCGTTATTCGGAAGCCAAGGCCGAGGCCGTTGAGAACGCCAAAGCTGCGGGCATCAACACCACTGGAAAGGGAACTGTGCTTCTATTGCGCCCATTCATGACGTACAACATGGCCTCGGGTATCCTCATGAAAGGCGGACTTGACACCGGATTTACCGCACACGGCCACCACGACTTTATGTTGACCGATGATGTGATCCACAAGGTCCACATTGGTCACTATACGTTTTACCACAAATCTGTAGTGAAACAGCCAAAGAACCTGATGATCGCCGAAGATATCTTCGCTTCATCATATGTCGGTGGAGAAGGCACCAATCTGTTCAAGGGTGTGGGTGAGGATAAGAGTCAACCCGCTGAGGGTTCATTCCCCACTGAGTTGGCACAGGACCGTTTCACTGGTGATTTGATTGCCCTTTGGATCCCCGAAGGCAGATACAACATCAGCAACCCGCTCGACATTTCCGGACACTACAGTGCCCAGACCCTCGATATCCAAAACTCTCGTCTCGATCTCTCGCAGGAACATTACCCGGGCGCTGGCGCATATGCCGATGCCCTCGGATTTGATCGTCTCCAGAACTATGGTTCCCAAGACCAATTCCTTTCACCGGTCCGTCACCTTAACACTGTCTGTTTCAGAGGACACCAGCTCTCATACGATGCCAAAAAGGGTACCTACTCCAAAATCACCCTAAACACCGGACATTGGGGCCCTAACGTGTATCCTGGCTGTAGAGCCGTTAGAAATGGCGAGAACGCCTTCCTCAAGGACATGGAGTACGAAAAGGCACGCACTGCGGGCCAACTCGGACTTTAAATTATTAAATCATATTTTTAAATCATATTCTAAAATTAAATAAAGTATAAAGTATAAATTGTTTCATTTCATGAATGGGTCTATGTGTATCTATATTGTCTGTAGAAGAGATAGCGCGAGATAAAGTCTCGTTTTGGCGGCTAACGTCTCGTAGAAAAGAACCGTCGATATCAGAATTGGCCATAATGATGGCGGACGTTCCGAAGAAAATTCGTCCTCAAGTGGCACAACGCATTATTGATATGACATCAACTCGTAATGAGACCAATCCGTTAGCGTAAGATTATGACTTAATCCCTTCAATACCTTCAATTCGTGCTCTCGTTCGGAGGAACTGTCAAACAAATCGCCGAAAAAATTGCGGGAAGCCTTTCGCGGATATCCGGGATGTACCATCCACTCTATTGTACCAAATGCCCCAGACAATGTTTCGAAAAATCTTTCACGGTTCATATCTTTGCCCATTAATCCAAGGCCGATAAAACACTCTGGGGCGCGAATTCCTTCCTTACGATACACGAGTCGGGCCCGGAGACACGTTGGAAATCGACTCTCGTATCTAGCTTTTTTTTCGGCGGGCAACCACGCATAATTTTCCACATCTTCGTCGGGGATTCGAACGGAAAGGACACCGTATTCCTTGAAAATGGGGGCGAGAAGATCCGGCATTCCCGGAAAAATATGTACATGTTGATGACCGTCCACATGCTTGGGATATGATCCCGTCAATGTCTTGAAGCGCTCCATCTGGGCAGACGTCTCGTCGTGAATCGCGTCTGCATAGTCCGCCACACTATGACCAATCAATTTCCAAAATTCACACTTGTAATACAAAAGATTCTTATCGGTTGTAATCGCAGACGGTCCAGACAAAGATTTACCCTCGGTTAAATTCAAGTGCATGCCAAGATAAAGACCGACTTCCTTTGCCTTCTTCGCGGCAGACTCTGCAGAAGGCCCGTTCACGATCAAAGAAGCTGCCGTTATGGCTTTACATTCAAATGCATGGAATATGCCAGCATCTCTTTCAGAAGAATAACCCAGATCATCCGCGTTGATTATAAGAGACATGCGGTTCATAGAAGAATTTGATATTAAATACTATTTTTTCAAGTAGAAATGGACTATTTGAAGCCGCAAAATAAATACAAATGAGTTTAAAAGTCGGAAGAAATGAAAAATGTCCGTGTGGTTCCGGAAAAAAATTCAAAAAATGTTGTAGGAATTATGTCGTTGAACATATAAAGAATAAAGAGAAAGACGAACAAATCAGCTTTAAAGATCACGCAGCGGTTGCAGGACATGTGTACAATCATTTATTAGAAATAGACACGCAAAATAACATTTTCAATTGGGCCAAATGTATTTACAGAAATGGACGCGTGATTGCGGCGGAAAATATACAACCATATACTCTTGTAGAGATACATCCCATTCATTTCTTAGTCAAAGAAGATGAATATTATCCATGTACGAAGCAGGTGGACGGCCCCCAGATAACAACGCCAGTAGCATTGCTCACGAATTCGAAATTCACAAACTATATCGGCGAAACCGTTCAAATAGCATCCTCGAAAGAAATACAGCTCGAAAATCAATGCGGCCATTTGTTGCAAGAATCTGACACTGGTGCTGTCGTACGATATCACTTTGGAATGTACGCGCTTTTTTACATCAGTAATCGTTTTGTGCAAATGGGCGAAACGATTCAATACACTACCAGAGAATGGCGACCAGTCGTGGAACGATTCGTCAAAGGACATCGTGAAAATATGAGAAATTTCAATGAACATTACGTCCAATCCGTCAATCATTTCACTCACATACAACGTTCTAGTAAGAATTGGTCAGAAGAAGAAAGAGTCACAATGCAAAACATTTTTGATAAAATTAACAAGTTAAGTTAAATCAAATTAATTTTTAGTTTAGTTTTTTCATAAAACATTCGGGTTCAGCGTATTGTTCGAAAAATTTTGCTGTCCCTTCTAAATCTATAAATTGCCAAAACATATCGTCGTCGAAAAAAGCTGCAAATCCGACACATTTCTGGAGTGCGAGCTTTATTCGGATGACTAAATCAAATCGAAGGTCTGAGACAGGACCTGACTGAAGTGCTTTCGTGTGTTGGCCTTGTTTGGTTGCATCAGTGCCCATGACGCCTATAAATTCGTCAATTTTGAGTGCCATCTTTTTGCGGAAAATTGCATCCCATGTCGGCTGTTCTGCAAACAATTTAGTCATTGGCATGCATTTATATTTATCACCAAAATGTCTGACTGCATCCAGAGCTTGTTGTGCCAATCCCATTAATATTGTACCCCCCATGTAAATAAAGGGTAGCGCGGCCTCTGGATTTCTGACGGCAGTCTTAATGACATCTTCGAGACCTTTTTTTGCTATATTGAATCCAGCTTCGATTGCCTTTTTCCCACCTTCGATTGCCATTTGGCCCAAATATGAATCTTTAACATTATTGGCCAATTCATATCCTTTCGCCAACACTTTTGCTCCATTTCTATAGACAAATTCAACTTTCTGGACCCCTGTTCTCAAAGCCTCCTTGGCAGCATTCGCATTTGAAACTACTGTGGATGCGGCGGCGCCAGCAAGTGCTTTTGCTCCTGCCAGTGCTGCAACTGGGCCGCCAGCTGCTACTACAACGGCCACACCAACCGCAGCGGCTAGGACAAGGCCTGTCATCTGCCAAGCGGACCATCCGGAGGCCGTTTCTTCTTTTATTCTTTTTAGGGAAGTTTTTTCTTCATCTGTCATCTGACTTGCTACATAATAAGATTCTTGGACAACCTTATTTTGAAACCCTTCCTTTAAGTCATATTCTTTAGCTCGCGTTTGGTCGAATTTAGGGGCACCGAATGCTGGCCCAATGGTACTCTTTGCCCTTGTTTTTTGCTTATTCTGGTATGTATTGAATTGATCCAATTGCCTTTTATAAAAATCCACGATCGTTTTTTTATGTGTGGCCCAGTTATCATCGTCCTGTTTTTTATGGGCTTCATGACCACACGGCAATGTCTGTTTATCAATAAGGTTCTGAAGCTGAAGGTTGTATTGTGTTAACCATGGATATTCCTCTGATAGGGCGCCACCATTCGATTTCAATGTATACGTTTCTTTACCACCAGATACCACCGGTTCCGCCAGTTCTATATTCGACTTATTTTTATGCAGAGCATTTAAAACCATCATCGCGTAGTATGGGATATTATGGAGCGCTTGTTCAAATGCATACGAGCAATATTGGCCACCTTTTGACATTGTTCCCCCGTCTGTAATGACTAAATTACCACTCTCGTCCAGACAACCTCCATCGCCAGCGATGCTGTCATACAATCTCATTATTCTTCCCATGCCAGAATTAAGATTTACTAAAGAATTCCATGTCCTTGCGCATGTTTTTGTGAGAGCCACGGATAATAAACCTGTGAGTTTGTCAGGAGTAACATTGATAGCTGTTAAAATTTTTTCGACACCAGGAATTTTGTACATTAAGTTGAATACTTTCTTGATTGGACTGTCTTCTTGGTTCATACTGATTACACCTGCCGCGCGATTGACAATGCCATCGCCCTCCGCTCCCGAAAGTGACTGTATCGCCGCCGTGAATTTGTTGATCATACCGCTCGTTTTTTTTGAACTTTCATCTGCGATTGCTTTGGCATGATCTAACTTTTCGCTCGGTGACAAAGATTCCCACGCGCCAGATTGGTCATTAAATTGTTTGACATCTCCTTTACCATCTGTTCGACGGATTTTGACTCTATTTTCAGCAATGGCCATTTTTCGACACATTTTATCTTTGTATTCTGTAACCATGTCGAGAATCAATTCTTGGACAAAAGGCATTTGCAAGACCATAATAAACAGTTTGTAGAGCAACATACCCCCTGCTTTAATGGCAGTGTATACTTTTCCGAGTAATTCTTTGCCTCCAACACCAACTAACGAACCTGCCAGGGCACCACCCGCAGCAACGCCTGCCAAAACTCCAGCTCCAAGGCCACCCGTCCCAAGCACAAATGCACCTGCGGCTGCAGCACCTATGGCTCCGACGGCACCTGCTCCGGCACCAAGAGCAACCCATTTCGCCTCTATATCGTCAAAGACACCTCCCCAAAATTTGGCTTCCTTATCAGAAATAGGTCTGTTTTCATCACCAGACTCGTCTACTTTCACATTGCAAATATTAAATATGCGTTTCACCCAATAATCCAAATTCATTAGGATCAAATTGGTGTAATATGACACAAAACTATAGTTTGGATCGTTATTGTCGTACATTTCAGCTTGTTTTTTCTTGTAAGCTTCAATTCTTCTTGCAGCTTGTTCGTATGTACCCACCCAACGGATGTACCAAGGATTGTTTTTTTCTTCTTCGGTCTCCATAACGTCCAATAAGTCGTCTAACATTTTAGTGCAAATTCCAGTCGTATTCGCGTGCCCAGAAAAAACGATCCGCGAGGGTAACCATATTTTTTTCGGGGTCCAATATGTGCCTATATTCAACTCAATTTGGTCGCCTTCTTTCTTAAGAATTACACCTCGGCCCGGGGGAATTTTTTTGTAAGCACCATACCCCACATTATCTCCGACATTTAATCCAGGGCGCTTCTTATTCACCAAGGTCAATCTTGAGCCATAATAAGTCTCGTAACCCTTTGGACATGCACAGACAACAGGACGTGTCCCATACAAACGAACATTTAAATGACTCAATGATTGTAATTCGTGATGCAAAATCGCTGGGAATATGCCACCATTCGCTCCCCATTCGGACAAAGAATAAGGAACCCATTCCTTATATGTTTTGAAATGATTTTCCTGTGTCTCACATGCCCATTCATAAGCTTGTAAAAATAGCTCCGCCCAAACACGG
>JGI20160J14292_10002123_pt1 | contig 16161 bp, 17 predicted proteins | sample COG_10_FD_14292 | JGI IMG/M metagenome (IMG submission 14292) | reverse complement strand
AATAGCTTTATTAGTTTTTCAATCGATATTAATAATGGATGTAATGATGATTTAGATGGAGATAAAGATGATGATTACATAGAGAGTGAAGACCCAATTACTGGGACAGTAGCCTCAGCAACTTGTACAATCACAAGTTCATTAGATAGCGGCTCAGAAACTCAAACAGTAACACAAACTAGCTCCATACAAGATATTGTGTATTCTTTCACTACAACTTGTACTGAAACATTGTCTGCGAGTGCTGATAATCTTCCACCGGGAGTAACGATGACTTTTAATAACAATCAAGCTACTATAAGCGGAGCACCGTCTGGTAATGCATCAGGAACTTATGATTACACAATTGTTGTAACGGCTCCTAATATAGCTACTTCCGTGAGTGGTCAAATTAGTGTAAGTAGTCAAAATACTGTTGAAGAAATCTGTACTTCAGCTTCAATTGAGTTATTAAGTGGGTCACTCAACCAGAGTATTACCCTTGGCGACTCAATTCAACAGACCGTAATTCAGCTTACTACTAACTGTCCTGATAATGACAATGGAGTTCCTTTGAATTCTGCTGGAGACAACTTCCCCAATGGAGTGATTTACAGTTTTGATGGAGTCAACAACCGGATAATTATTAGTGGTACCCCAACCTCCCCAGGGACAGACACTTTCAGTTTGAAATATTACAACAATCAAACCATAGAAAGTTCAACAGTTTCGGTAGTTGTAATTGGTCAACTTATTGTATTAGCAAACACTACAACAAGTACCTCAACAACAGGAAACATCTATTTTGAGAACGGAACTTGTAAGTGTCCAAATGCAACAGTAGGAGAGACCGCTGATATTAATGGAGTTACTTATACTGTTGTTGATGATTCAACTATAAAGGACCAATTTGCAAATAATAATTTCAATTTATGTACTACACTGGTAACCGATATGGAGGGAGATTTTCCAGATAATAATTTTTTTGGGGACAACTCTTTTAATTATGATATTGGTTTTTGGGACACTTCTAACGTGACCAATATGAATTCTGTATTTATAGCTTCTTCAGAATTTAATCAAGATATCTCATCTTGGAATTTATCGTCCGTTGTTCAAATGGGGCATATGTTTGATGGGGCTACATCATTCAATCAGGATATTGCAAGTTGGAATATTTCTAATGCAGTTTCTATCAGGTATATGTTTGCAAATAGCAATTTTAATCAAGATATAGGCAGCTGGGATACTTCTAAAGTTAACGATATGCAGGGAATGTTTTACAACGCAAAAGTATTCAATCAAAACATTGGGAATTGGAACACTTCAAATGTTACAGTCCTAGAGCATATGTTTTTATTTGCTGAATCTTTCAATCAACCCATAGGAAACTGGGATGTTTCAAGTGTAACCAATATGAATGGTATGTTTGATGGTGCAACTAATTTTAATCAAGACTTAACCAATTGGTGTGTTTCTAATTTTCAATCTCAGCCTGATGATCAATTTTCTAGTGGTTCAGCCCTTACAGAAGCCAACAAACCTATCTGGGGAACTTGTCCAAGTGATTAATAATAGGTATATCATCTTCAGTTAATTCAGGTATTTTAAGTCTTAATAAAGGAAGTTTACACTCGTTACTTATGTGTTATTGTTGAGGGAAAATTGGATATCGTCTAAGGTGAGTGGATCGTCAAAAGAAGAAATTGTGTTGCAACTTTGAATAACAGGGGGAGCCATATTAGACAGGAGGTCCTTTTTGACCTCCTTTTTATTTTTACCACTTTTTAAAACATTGGTTGCCAACATAATAGACTTTATCTCTGGAGTGAAAATGTTGTTGCAACTCTCAAAATCGAAATTTTCTGTAAAGATGCAGCCAAGAATCTTCTTTTTAGTCTTACGATTCGCAATTTTGACCAAAAGGTTTACGAAATATTTACCGTTAATTTGTAACATTTCTGTAAATTCATATACTTATAAATAAAAACTAAAAACCTTCATAATGAAAAAAATTCTACTATTCGTATTAGCTGTTTCTGCAAGCATAACTGTTAACTCCCAAACTGCTGATGAAATTATAACAAATTATTTTGAAAATACAGGGGGGATGGAAAATTGGGGAAAGTTAGAAGGAATCCAGATGAGTGCAAAAGTAAATCAAGGGGGTATGGAAATTCCATTGGAAATCACTCAGTTAAAAAATGGTAACCAAATGACGGTAATCAATTTCCAGGGTTTAGAACTAAAACAAGGAGTTTTTGATGGTGAGGTATTGTGGAATACTAATTTTCAGACACAAAAAGCCGAAAAAAGTGATCAAGAATCTACAGATAACATGAAACTTGAAGCAAAAGATTTTCCTGATGCTTTCTACAATTACAGAGAAAAAGGATATACAGTAGAGTTGTTAGGTAAAGAAGATTTGGAAGGAACAGAAACATTTAAAATTAAATTGAATAAAAAACCGATGACTGTAGATGGTAAAGAGGTCGAAAATTCAAGTGTCTACTTTTTTGATGCAGAAAATTTTGTTCCTATAGTTATTCATTCTGAAATAAGAAGGGGACCTAATAAAGGAATGACCTCAGAAATAAAACTAAGTGATTATCAAGAAGTTGATGGCTTATATTTCCCTTTCTCAATGATTCAAGGAATAAAAGATGGTATTGGCCAACCAATCACCATGGAAAAAATTGAATTGAATCCAACTTTAGATGCTAGTGCTTTTAAATTTCCCGAAGAAATTACAGAAGAAGGAAATAAATAATAAATATTTTAGAAAAAAGCGTCTTTATAAATTTATTTAAGCTCTTTTTTTTCAATCAATCATAAATTTTACTAACATGAAAAAACTAATAATCTTAGTTTTGGGCCTATCAATGTCTCCTTTTATAACTGATGCCCAAGACAAACCTTCCATTGATTTAAAAAATTTATTTGGAGATTTAAGAGCTCGCCATATAGGACCTGCTTTAATGAGTGGCCGAATTAATGACATGGAAATTCATCCAACCAATAACCAAATCATTTATGCTGGCACAGCGGGTGGTGGCGTATGGAAATCTAATGATGCAGGTACTACTTTTAATCCAATATTTGATGACCATAGCCAATCTATTGGAGCTGTTGCTTTGGATCCTAATGATCCTGATAATGTAATTTATGTTGGAACAGGAGAGACTTGGACTAGAAATAGTGTTTCCTATGGAGACGGGCTTTACAAATCAACAGATGGTGGTTCTAATTGGAAAAAACTTGGTTTTGAAAAATCTGAACGTATTGCAAATATTCTTGTAAATCCAAAAAACTCAAATGAGGTATATGTTGCAGTTTTAGGAGCCCTATGGTCAGATAGTGATGAGCGAGGTGTTTTTAAATCTTCTGATGGAGGTGAAACTTGGAATAAAATATTATATGTTAATGAAAAAACTGGAGCAGCTGATATGGCTATGGATCCTAAAGACCCCTCTATCCTTTATGTTTCAATGTGGGAATTTAGAAGAACTGCTTGGTCTTTCTCCTCTGGTGGTAAGAACAGTGCATTGTATAAATCTACAGATGCTGGAGAAACTTGGGATAAAATTCATAATGGATTTCCTGATGGACAATTAGGTAGATTAGCCATTGCTTTAGCCCCCTCAGATTCTAATATTTTATATACGGTAATTGAAGCTGAAGATCCTAAGCGAAAAGGATTGTATAGAAGTGATGATGCAGGGGCTAGTTGGAAACAATTAAACAATGATTTCGGAATTACAGTTCGTCCTTTCTATTTTTCAAGAATTACTGTAGATCCAAGAAACCCAGATGTTGTTGTAAAAGGAGGGCTTTCAGGCTCAATCTCTAAAGATGGAGGTAAAACATTTAAATCATTGGGTAATATGCATAGCGATATTCATGATATTGTCTTTGATATTGATGATTCAGACAGAATGTATGCAGGAACAGATGGAGGTGTATATCGTTCATGGAATGGGGGAGTAACTATGGAAATTGTAGAAAATTTACCCTTATCACAGTTTTATCACATAAGCGTTGATGATGCAGAACCTTACAATATTTACGGAGGACTCCAAGATAATGGTTCTTGGTATGGGCCATCTTCATCGAGTGGAGGAATTAGTGCAGGGGATTGGAATTCTATTGGGCCTGGTGATGGCTTCAGAGTTTTAAAACATCCTACAAAAAATATTATTTATTCTGAAATGCAAGGTGCACAAAATGTTTGGAGATATGATGTTGATAATAAATTAGTTAAAACAATTCAGCCCTTAGAACAAGTTGGGTACGAAGATTTACGTTTTAATTGGAATGCCCCAATGGCTATTAGCGCTCATCAACCAGATCGTTTTTATATGGGTAGTCAGTTTCTTCATAAATCAGAAGATATGGGAGATACATGGGAAATTATTTCTCCTGACTTATCTACCAATGATTCAACTAAACAACAACAGGTAGATTCTGGAGGATTATCAATGGATAATTCTGGAGCAGAAAATCATACAACAATTTTTACAATAGCCGAATCCCCTTTAGATGAAAATATTATATGGGTAGGTACTGATGATGGTAATGTTCAAGTGACAAAAGATGGTGGTAAAAACTGGCAAAATGTTGTGAGTAATATTCAAGGATTACCAAGTAATACCTGGACCTACCATATAGAGGCAAGTGTTCATGGGAAAGGAATTGCATATGCTGTTTTTGATGGACATAATAGTGGTGATATGCACCCATACGCATACAAAACTACAGATTTTGGAATGACTTGGACTAACATAATTACAGACAATGTTATTGGTACCTCTAGAAATATTCAGGAAGACTATGAAAATGAAAATTTGTTGTTTTTAGGAACCGAATTCGGACTTTATATTACCGCTGATGGAGGTAATCATTGGGAAAAATTCACTAAAAATGTTCCTCCAGTTGCAGTTCATTTTATTGATCTACAAAAACAAACCAGTGATTTAGTTCTAGGTACACATGGTAGAGGTATTATTATAATTGAAGATATTTCACCTTTACGCGAAATTACTACTGAAGTTTTAAAAGCTAAACTTCACTTTTTTAGCTCTAAACCGATGAAGTTATCTGATCAAAGTGGGTTTTCAGGTAGTTTTGGTGCTGAAACTCAATTTGTAGGAGAAAATGCTAACAAATCCCCTCAAATAAAATATTTATTACCCAAACGACATACATTCGGAAAGATGAGCATGGAAATAAGGGATAGTAGTGGCAAGGTTATTTCTAAATTATCTCCTGGAAAATCTAAAGGAATTAATATTGTGAACTGGTCAGGAAATATTAAACAACCTAAAATTGCTAAGGGGAAAACTCTTGCCTTTGGTGGTTTTGCAACACCTAGGGTACAAGCAGGTTTATATACAGCAGTCATAACAAAAGGTAGAGAAGTTTACGAGCATACCTTTGAAATTGTAAACGATGAAAGGTCAGGTTTATCTTTAGCAGACAGAAACTTGAAACATGATGTCATAACTAAGATGTATAAAATGACTGAAGAATTGGCTTATATGGTGTATCAAATTGATACTTTTATTGAAGCACCTGAGACAAAAAGTAAACTTAAATCAAAATTAATTGAACTCAAGAAAACTTTAGTCATTACAACTGGTGATAATTATGTTGGTAGTGCTGAACCAGAGTTAAGAGAGAAATTAGCAGATTTATTTAGTAAAATTGTTCAGAGTTATGACAAACCCTCAAATTCTGAATTAGAATATTTATCAATTGTTGAAAATCGTTATTTAAAAGCCAAGAAAGACTTTGATAAAATTTCAAAAAAAATAAAATCTAGGAAAGATATTCAACTAAAAACTTTTGGAGAATTTACAGAGTAAAAATTAAAGTCGCTTTTAGGCTATTTTTCAATAGACTCGATTCCAGATCTAAAAATAGGGAGTCATCACATACAAGAGGTCATTTTTGACCTCTTTTTTATTTTCATCCCTTTTTAAAACAATAAAACTTATCTAAGTTATATAAGAAGGAGAAGAGGTTAAAAATGTGCCTTGTTTATTGATTAAGGTTGTATATTAAAAGTATTATTATATTTGAGTTATATACATTTATTCTATGAGAAATATTTTCAGAAGTTACATACCTATATTCTCTTTGTTCTTGTTTATAAACTCTTGTTCAAAGGGTGCTATTGCTCCTCAAGCCGCAGCTCGTACTCAATATAACTTAACTGTTACTGCCTCAGAAGGAGGATTTGTAACGCCTGAAGCTAATGGAACTTATAATGCAGGGGCTCAATTAACATTGTCGGCAATTCCAAATAATGGATATTCGTTTTGTAGATGGTTAGGCACTGATAATGATAATTCAGTTTGTAAAAAATCTCAATTACAGGGAGCTCGGGGGAAATCTCGCTGTATCATAAAAATGGATTCAAACAGATATGTTGAAGCTTTTTTTGAACGTAATTTGAAATAAGCTTACTCAAACTGACCAAGAAAAACCGAACATAGAGATGTTGTATAATTTAAATTAGTGTTTGTTAATAATCCATTTGGTATGAAGAAGTATATTTTTGAAGGAATTGTGATTTTTTCCAGTGTCTTACTTTCACTTTACTTGGGAAATCTAAATAATTTAGCTTCAGAAAGGGCAAAAAAAAATGGATATATTCTTGATTTAGCAAAGACCGTAAAAGATGATATTAATCAAATAGAGTCCCTCCTAAAAACTTTGTATGCTTCAGAAGAAATGATTTCTGGTATCCAAAATGATATTGATAGAAAACACTCACTTTTAAATGACGAAGAATCAATCGAAAAATTAATAGGAATTGAAGTTGGCTTTTCTTTTTTCCCTAAAGATGGCGTTTTTAATCAAATGATATCAACTGGAACCTTTGAATTAATTTCAAACAATGAATTGAAAAATAATCTTCTAGAAATGTTTAATCATCAAAGAGCACGTAATTTTGCAACTTCATTAGAAATAGATAATTTTAATATAGAGTTTAGGAAAAATCCATACACTAAATTTAGAATTCGGTTTGATTATAATCTATTAAGTGGGGAGTTTTATGGCAGTAGACAATTAACAAAGTTTAAATTCAATACAGACTATTATTTTTCGAATGAGTTTTATGGGTTACTATCTCAAGCAAAGCTTTATTCAAACATGTATAGAAGACAACTAAATGATATTTTAAAAACCTACAAGCAAACGCAACTCCTGATAAAACAAGAACTATCAAATTAATTTATCTTCTTCTTAGTACTAAATGCCTCTATTGGTATTAATGTTCAAAACTCAGTTTACAAGGTAACTTCATACCTCTTGACGAAGTCTTCAAGCCTCCTCAACACCAATTATTTGCGATAGGCTTGGCTTAATGGACTGATTCGCTCGGATGAACTACTTTATAAGATCACAAAGCAACTTTCAAGTCAAATTCAACTTTAAATTGGTATAAATAAAACTACGAACAAGTATTAATTGTGGTTAAGGGTGAAGGATATTATCAAGAAAAGGGAAACAACCTGTCAGAATAAGAGTTGGAGACATTTTAAGATGTACTCTCAATACAGAACACTGGAACTCATCCTCAACTTACTGAGTAGATAAAGAAACCTTAAAGTTTGTGAGATAGATTTAGTATCTTTAGAAATAACTCAAAATGTAAAAATGGAATCTACAAAAGAGAAATATTATAGTAGAACAGCGATTTTAGTTTATTTATTTGTAATAATCACTGCTATTTTTTTTTTCAATGAATACAAAAACATTTTAAGTGATTCAATGTCTGAATATTTAGAGTATGCTCTATACATATCAATGATTTCTTGGAATTTATCACTAATTATAGATAAAAGAAAAAAGTAATCTTAAATTTATTATAGTTTAAACCTAAGTAAAATGAAAAGAATACTCTTAATTTCCTTAATTGTTGGAGGAATAAATCTTACATCTTGTTCTAGTATAAAATTTACTTCAACTAATAAACCAAAAATCAAGAAAGCATTACCACCAAATACTGCATCTAATGCTTATTTAAGGAAAAATAATTAGAACAAAAAAAAGACTTGACTTTTTCTATTATCTATCCATTATAAATATAGTATTAAAATTAGGAGGCTTACTCTGACTTTCTTTGAAAAAAAGCTTGAATTTCTCTGTTTGAATTTATTTTTATTGTAATGTGACAGTCGAGGAAAATTTTGTCTAATTGTCTTCCTTTGCCACATGGATTTGATTTATTATCATTATCAGTCCCTATCCATCGAGAAAACTTATATCCCTCATCTGGAGTCGCAGTGATTGTCACAACAGTTTCTCCATAATAAGTTAAAGTTTCTGGCGATACTGAACCCCCTTCTGAAGCACTAACATTCAAGGTGTATTGAGTACGATCTTGAAGTTTTGGAATAGCAACGTCCTTTGAACAAGAGTTTACAAATAAAAATAAAAAGGATATATATATAAAACTTCTGAAAATATTTTTCATTGAATAAACCTATATAATTCAAATATAATAATACTTTTAAAATGAAGCTTTTAGTCAATAAGCAAAGACTAGAAATTGGTTCTTGATTGTACCTCTCTTTGGAGGAACAAGTTTTAAACTTTATCTAAACTTTTGTATATTGAAGTACTATTAATAATAAATCAATTAAAATGAAAAAATACTTTTTACTTTTCACAATTGCTCTTTTATATATCGGTTGCGATGAAAGTCAAAAATCAGATGACACAACAGAAAAAAACAAAATGATTTTCAATAAAAATGTATCAACAATCAAGGAAATGTTAAATGGATTCTACGAGGAAAACCCTGAAAAATTCCTGAAAGTTTTTGCTGATAGTGTTCGTTGGAGTGGTCCAGATAAAATAAAGCTTGATGATTATGATTCCAGAGAGGTTCTAGAAACTGCTCTTACTGGATACATGTCATTATATGATAATCATGAATTAAGAGACATTAGATTTTTCGGCGGAAGTGCATATTCAGATACTGGAAGTGGTAGTGAAAATCCTAATGCAGTCAGAGTTTTCGGGAACTGGCATCACACACATACAGAAACACAGATTGATGTTACACATAAATGGATGGGCATAATGTGGTTTGATGAAGATGGGAAAATTAATCAATTCAGTGATTTTTTTGATGTAGGAGGTTTTTTAAACCAACATCTTAATCAATAAAAACCAAGTCAAGATTTAAAAACTACTTAACTATTATTTAATAAATTAAATTACTACATCAAATGGAAAAAAATATATCAAAAGTCAGAGCTCACGATGCTATTGTAGGGTTATTGTATCTAATTAGCGTTGGATTATCTTTTTACACAACTAATTTAGATTTCTTATGGATTGCTATCGCGGTAGGAGGGCTTCAAATTATAAGCCCAGTAACTAAGTTTTGCCCTATTTATTTTGTTCTCAATAAATTAATGCCCGATACTGACCCTATGCAAAACGGTAAGTAACGGCCAAGCCAAAAGTATATCTTATACTTTTAATCCTATTATTTAAGGGGCTCACATAGGTTTTTTGTCACTATGGACAATAGGGCAACAAGCTCAACCGCTACACTACACATACTAAAGCCCGCCATATAAGGTGGGTTTTTTCTTTGGACATAAAAGGAGGTTTCATACATAATTTTAACTTTGTATCTTAGAGTACTATTAATATTAAATCAATTAAAATGAAAAAAATAATTCTACTTTTTATTTGTTCTCTTTTTATAATTAGCTGTGACTCAAATTCGGTTGAAATGATGAGCTTTGAAAAAAATGCAGCAACAGCAAAGAAATTTTATCAATCATTTTCCGACAAGAAACTAGAAGAAATGAAAAGTTTTGTGACTGATGACTATACTTGGTCTCCCCCTCCTACGGGAGTTGATTCACTTGACATAGATACTTGGAGTAATGCAATGAAGGGTTTTAATAATGCGTACGATGATATCGAATTTACAAAACAACTTTATTTTGCTGGATTAGATGAAAATCAAAGACCTAATGGTGATGTAAGAGTTTATGGGACATGGAGGTCATTAAACGCGAAAACAAAAAAACCCGTTGAAATGGATTACTATGCCATACTTTTCTTTAATGATGAAGGAAAAATTTATCATCAGAGTGAATGGTATAATTCAGCAGATTTAGATCAAAATTCTCTAGTTGATGTAGTTGCATTAATCCCCTTAACCAAAGGCTATAAAGTTTGGTACAAGGGCTTTATGAGTGACAGAAAAAACCGTGAACGTTTTTGTGATGATTCTCGAACTTTAGTTCAAAGAGATGTGAAAAATCCCAATATGGTTTCAGTGTATTTATTTGATGTAGACATGTCTAAATTAGGTGTGATGATGGCTGATCCAAAATTTGAAAAATTAGCTATTTCACTTGGCGAGGATTTACCAAATAAAAAAGTGTATGTGTTGAAATCCTTGTAAATAAATAAAAAAACTGAATATGCCCTTCCTAGTGGAGGGTTTTTCTTTTCCTACAAATACACAAACTTAAATTCCTAAAAATCTTTTGGATCATTTTACTAATCCAAGTTTACTTGAACTTGTTTTAGAGGAATCTAGTTCATCAAAAGTATGGGCATCGAATGAAATTATTTTTTGACGGGAAATACTCAAAATTGATCGAAAAAGGTAAAAAAAATGAGCAAAGTATTAGGATAAACCTATTATACATAGTGTATCCTTTTTTATTTATCTAGAAATATAAACGATAAAATAAGTAATAGAAAAGTTATTGCTGAAGAAATGGAGCGGAAAAATGGATGTTGATGGTTTAGAAAAAGAAGTTGACAGCACGGACTTAGTGGCGCTGAAAGAACTTGAAAAGAAGCGTGCTGAAAATAAATTAAAGTGGAAAGAAAATTTTGCAAAACAAAAAAAACAAAGAATCGCAGAACTATACTCGGAATTATTTTTCACTAAAAAGGCGGAGTTAAACTGCATTCAAAAACCGAGTCGTTATCTGTTTTCGGATCCCGAACTAACTTTTGAGGGTAGTAATTTGACCTATGTCATTAAGTACAAACCCAAAGGAGGAGCCGATTTTGAAGGGACACTCTATATCAATGCTGAAGATTTTGCAGTAACTCGACTCGATTTTAGCAATGTAAAATCCCTTTTTAAGTTGAAGCTCTTGGGCTTCTCATACAATGAAAACCTTAAATCTGGACGGATGATTTTTTCAAAAAACACCAATGATCAATACGCATTGTCCTACCTTCAAATGACGGAGGGATCGCTAATAGGGGTAGACCGCCCACTGAAATTTATTGAAAAAAATAAATTCGTTAAAGGAAGAAGAAAACAAAATGAAATCTCTTTTCGTTTGGATTTAGCCATGCGTTCAACAGATCAATATGAATTATAAGTTTATTCTTTTAGTTTTTGCTTTGCTCGTTTTGGTTTTGTTAGTTTCAGTTGAGCGCAGTTTTGAAAATAAAAAGGCTACCTTAGTGCGTGAAATAAATAGACTGATTTTTGACTATGATTAATTATATTAAATACGGTTTTCGTTGGACAACACACCCCAAAACTAAAGACGGGATTCGTAAATCTAAAATTGAAATCGCTAAAAACCCTAAGCGGTTTGAAATTATTAACTTTCTTCTTGAGCAATTTAAACGGGAGACGACCTATCTAGAAATTGGAGTACGAAATCCCAACCATAATTTTAATAAAATTAATGCTGATTCAAAGCATAGCGTTGACCCTGGAGTTGAATTTAAAAGCAACCCAGTAGATTTTCAACTTACCAGTGATGCATTCTTTGAAGCACTAAGTGCTGGTAAAATACTAACTTCCGACACCCGATTCGATGTGATTTTTATCGATGGTTTGCATTTGGCAGCACAGGTAGATCTCGATATATCGAATGCATTCAAGTTTTTGAAACCAGATGGTTTTGTTGTTTTACACGACTGTAACCCGCCAACGGAGTGGCACGCTCGTGAAGATTATTATTTCAATATGACTCCAGCCAAAGGATATTGGAATGGAACTACTTGGAAAGCTTTTGTGAAGTGGAGATCTAATAGCGAAGTGCAATCTTGTTGTGTAGATACCGATTGGGGTATCGGTATTTTATCAAAAACTGCAGCAATTGGAGGGAGTATAGAAGGTTCAAATCCTTTTTTCGAGTACGATACATTTGCAAATGATAGAAAAAAATATTTAAATTTAATTGATTTTGATCAACTTAAAGAAAAGTTACTAAGCTCATAAGCTTTCATTTAGGGGTCTTAGGAAATACTGTATAACCCAAAAAACGTATTTCATGAAATTCAAATTAAAGAACGCTTTTTTCTCTATTCTGATACTCTTAGCCATTCCTTTGGTTATCGCTTTATTCATTGACAATGAATATCGAGTTGAAAATGAAATTTTGATTCAACAGCCCAAGGCAGAAGTATTTACTTATGTCAAATCCCTACGGAATCAAGATAAATTCAGTAAGTGGGCTACTATTGATCCAAACATCAAAAAAACATATTCTGGAACAGACAGTACCGTTGGATTTGTTTCTGCATGGGAAAGTGATCATCCCGAAGTAGGGAAGGGAGAACAAGAAATTATTAAAATAAACGAGGGAGAACGAATCGATTTTGAATTTCGATTTTTTGAACCCTTTGAAGGCGTCTATACGGGCTATATGATCACAGAATCGATTTCTGAAAACCAAACAAAAGTCCGCTGGGGTTTTGATGGTCGTATGGATTATCCATTCAATCTGATGTTGCTTACCTCTAATTTTCAAAACACCATGAAAAAGGACTTTGGCGAAGGCCTTCAAAACCTAAAAAACCAACTGGAGTCCGTTACTAATGAATACGAATACAATGAATAAAGCATTGCAGACATTGATTGATAACATGCCGGAGAAGACCGGGAAATCTTTGGAAGAATGGAAGGTGCTTTTAAAAAAAAAGACGTTTGCAAAACACAGTGAAGCTGTCAATTTTTTAAAAAAGGATTACCGAGTTACCCATGGTTATGCCAACACCATCGTTCTTTTATCTAAAGATGAAAAACGCTCCGATCAAGATTTGTTAACCAATCAATACCGAGGAAAAGAGTCTTTATTTCCCCTATACGAAGCGCTGTTAGAACGCTTGCTTTCTTTGGGAAATGANGTTGTAGTTGCTCCNAAAAAAGGCAGTGTTAGTTTTATTCGTAAANGACAATTNGCCTTTACTGTACCTGCTTCCAAANCACGCATTGATCTGGGTTTAAAACTCAAAGGAAANCCCGTGACGGATCGCCTCGAAANTTCAGGCTCCTANGGATCTATGTNTACCCATAGGGTTCGTATTTCCTCGATTGAGGACATTGATAAAGAACTTATGGACTGGATATTGGAAGCCTATCAGGCTTCGATTTAATTTTCTGTTAAAACATATTGTACAATACATTCATATAGTACTTTTGTAAAAAAACACCCCTATGCGTTACGCTCCCTATTTTCTTTTTATGCTCTGTGTATTGAACCTACAAGCACAGTCCAAACAAATCCAAATTGTTGACTCTTTAAGCCTAGAACCAATTCCCTTTGCTACGGTGCATTTTTCAAACAATAAGGGATTAATTACCGATGCAATTGGTTTTTTTGAGCTCTTGCCTGAACAGCTTGAAGTAAATGATTCCTTATTTGTTTCCTCCCTCGGCTACGACCGACTTGCGGTAGGCTTAAAGCAATTGCAAGACAGTATTCTTTATGTGATGCCCAAGGCAATTGCGCTAGACAATGTGATTTTAACCAATAAAAGCTATACCTCAGAGAAAATCATTGACCTTGTTCAAGAACGACTGGAAAGGAATTACTCAACCGATTACAATAAAAAGCGCTTGTTTCTCAGGGAGTATTACACTCAAAACACAAAGAAGCTGGACATCAGCAAATACAAAACATCAATACCGGAATTGAATCGAAAGCTTTTGGATAGTTTTCTGGTCAATATGCCAAGAACGAATGAGTTCACGATTGAAACCTTGTGTAATTATGTGGGCGATTTTGAAGAAGAGAATCAAAAAATAAACCTAATCAAGGCACGTCTAACCTACGACAAAGGCAATGACTTGATGCAATCTCTTAACGAGCGTATTGAAACCGTTTTACGCGAAAATGTAAAAACGGACTCGTACTTTAAAATACGGTCGGGTATTTTTGGCGAATAAAATTAAAGTTATTCCACTTAACTTCTATTCTTGTCCTTAGAGCCTTTATCTCTTCCTGTGAAATGGATTCTAAATTGGTTTTGTCCAATATTTCATTTAAAGGAATGTTGCCTGATATGGTAACCCCAAAGACTCCTACCCAATAAATGATAAGGGTCAATATAAACAGCCAAAAAATATTCTTGGGATACAAATTAAAATAAAATACAGGAACCAATGCTACAGTTATTATCGCTCCAAGAAATATTAGTTTAAATGCATTATTTAATATGACCCGATTCATAGATTGTAATGCCCTAAGATATTCTATGTCACTTAATTTTCCTAAACCGGGTTTTACAGCATTAGACCAAGTAAAAAAAATCCCTGCCATTAATCCCGTTAACAATATGGCGGATGCCAAAATAATTGTTCCCGTTTTCATTTATCTATTTCTTCTTGAGAATTAAGTAACCTCCCCCGCCTAGACAACAAATCAGAGCTATGAGTAAACCTATATCCATAGTATAAAAATAGAATAAATAAAATAATAAATCTAAAAAATATCCTGAGTATTTCTGGGTAAATGGTCAGAAGTTCTATTTATATGAATTAATAATTTCTGTTTAATTAGGGGTATTAAACTCAATATTTGATGTTTATATATATAATTAATAAATTAGTAAAATAATAACTAAAAAAAATATAATGAAACTAAAAATTAATTTACCTATCATGGCTGCATTAATGTTCATTTTTGCATCCTGTACGACAAATTCATCTGATTCAAATAAAATCGAAAATTTGGCTGAAAGCTGGGTTCGTTCCTCATATGAAAGTAAAGATGCTGCTTACAATATGGTTTCGGAAAACATGAATTCTGATGGATACAATATTGGCGCTAGGTACATAGGATTTGGATTTAATTTTAACTCAGATATTATGGAAACTGATGGTATGGTTGTAACAAACGTAATCGAAGGAGGACCGGCATCAGCTGTTCTTCAAGTTGGAGACAAGTTTGTTTCAGTAAATGGAGTGAAAGTAAGTCAAGAGGCAATTGAAAATGGAAGCCTGTCTTTTAGAGGCAAGCCGGGTGAACCTGTTGATGCCACTATAATGAGAAATGAAGAAACCATGTCAATTACTGTAGAAAGAGGGATTGTAGAACCAACCTATTCAAAAGAAAGAATTTTACAAAATATTTCAAACTCTGATGCAGATAAGTGGAACGAAAACTCTCTTGGCTATGAAATCCGAGAAGTTGTATCAGATATTTCTAAGCAAATAGTATACGTCAAAACTTGGGATAAATTTTCGGATGATGTTTCAGGTCTTGAAGCTGAAGCTTTAACCCTTACTAGATTTCAATTTGATGAAAATGGCAAGGTGTTGACTGTCGGAAATATGACAGAAAATGAATTAATACTTCGACAAACCGGATGGTCTATAACCAGATAGTAAAAAAAAACCTCCAAATGGAGGGTTTTTTTATTTTGGGCTACTAGCGATTACAGAATTCCATTAGATTCTAATTTAATCCTTACCAATATCTAACTCATAATATTAGATACCCTAATGATAACCTAGCTAGTTATCATTACAAATGTAATGACCGAAGCTATCGCAAACTCCATTTGGGTTAGTAGTCTCACCACAAGTACACTCACTATGCATATTAATTTAATTTTCATAAATATAATAATGTTTAATAAAATTACCAAATAATTAAACAAAATATAGTATTAAATTAACTTATACACTTAAACAAAGTTTACCTAAGCTAGCGTAAGAAACTGATAAGATTCTTTTGTTTGTTATTTAAAAATGATTCTAGGTTTTTTTTAAGATTATTATCTTTGTGATACTTATTTAAATAATTATTTTGTCAAAATGAGAAACTTTTCCATCTTCATTCTTTTTCTACTTTTAGCCTGTTCAAAGGACGCTGCTGTTCCAGAAGAACCAGCAACTGTTAACTACACTGTTGCAGTATCGGCATCTGAGGGAGG
>JGI20160J14292_10002122_pt1 | contig 16169 bp, 2 predicted proteins | sample COG_10_FD_14292 | JGI IMG/M metagenome (IMG submission 14292) | reverse complement strand
TGACCCACAGGGCAAAGATGCTTTCAGAGCACAAGCCTACGGCTCTATGTTCGACATGGGTTATTCGTTCCGGCAGAATAAAAAAGATCAGCAGGCGATGGAAGAAATCCAAGCCTTGCAAAGACAACTTACAGAAACGCAGATGAACTTGGCAGCGCAGTCAGCCGCCGACGAAGCTGCCTATCGTGACCGTATTTTGGAGCGCATTTCAGACATGGATGGCGCACTCAAGTCTTCGATGGCAAAACTTGGGCCAAGAGCACAAGTGGACGGAGACGATATTGCTGCAAATTATAAAACTTTTAAAAATCAAATGATGGAAGACTACTATTCCACGGTTGATTTAGTCGCGTCTCAAACTGCGGCGTCAGCCATGCGTCGAGGTATGGACAGGTCTACACTGTATTCCGACGAACAAGCTGCGTTAATCAGCAAGTCAGCAGATCAAATACCGGGCATACATCAAGCGGCTTTTGACGCGGCGATCAACCGCAGTAAGAGTTTTGCTGGCGCGGTAAACTCTAGTCGGCAAGGAACCTTCGACGAGATCACAAATGTTCTTGGCAAAGCCGCCGAATTGGAAGGTAAATTTGTCACAAACAACGCGCCTACCGCTTTGTCTAATGCGTCTACTAGCATGACGAACTACGCCAATAACGCTGCCAACAACTACGCTGACAGCCAGACGGTCATGGGCGATACAATGGCGTCGTTCAACGAGAAGATAGCACCGAACTTTGGCTACGGCTTTGGTGATCAGGCAAAGTACAACAACGCAGAAGACGGCGCACAGGCAAGATTTGTGGCTTCATTAGAGGCGCAGCTTCAACCCGACCTTGTAGACCGTCTGCGTAAAAACTCAACACAGGGGGGGTAAGCCATGCGTATAGGTTCAGCGTTTCTCAAAGCACGCGATGACAAAGAAGATCGCATACAGAAACGTCGCAGCGACAACATGGCGGCGTTCAACAGTTATGTGCAGACGCAGTCTGAGCTAGGCGTAAATGCGTCTGTCCAAGACTTAGAGCAAATGAAGCAGAACCTTGCAGGCGGTGATTTTTATTACGGCAAGCAGTTACCCTCGTCGAACGTCATTGAAGAAACGTCTGCGCGACTAGGCGCAATCCAAGCCGACAAAGATGCTAACATGGCATCGACTAGGCTGGCAAACCAAAACAAGGTTCTTGCTAATTTGCAGTTAGGGCTTGCCGGTTTTATTGGTACAAAACGCGATGATGCTTGGTGGGAAAAAAACAAAGACTTGCCGCAGCTTAAATCTGTAATCGACGTTTACGGGTCAGAAACCGCTAAGACTTATCTTAACATGCAAGATCAAAACGCGGTTGCTAAATATATACAAGACTACAACTTGCAGACTTTTAAAACTTACGACGGCATTGAAGCTGCAATCGCACAGGCTCCTGTTAATTTCCAAGACAAGATTAGAAGTTATCTTTCTGCGAACCTAGAACGGTGGAAAGCAACACAAGAAGACGTTGCTGAATTGGCTGTATCAAACAGTATGTCAAGCATATTAAAAGGCGCGCTTACTGAGGACGATGCTATAAGCGGGGCTTTGGCGGTATTTAATAACGCAAAGAATAGCAAGCTAGTCACCACAAGCGGAATGACAGACGCTATTACTGAGCTTGCCAGAGAGGCTTTCAAACAGCGACTAAAGCCTTTGTTCAAGAAAGCGGTTACAAAAGCCCAAAGCATTAAAAATCCTGACTACGCAAATAATGACATTGCGAGAGCCGCAGCAGTTGCTAGTATTCTTGATGACGGAGAAATAGTTGACGACGGCAGCAGAGAAGTCGAACGGTTAAAAGAGCAACTCAACCGTTCCTTAAAGGTCGGTGCTGACGATGCACTTTCAAATGTAGAAGATGAAAAAATAAATGCTCTTAGAGCTAAAATTGCTGGGATGTCATTTTCTGACTTTGATCACTTGACGTCTTCGACTATGGACGCTGCCGAAACGCAAAACTTTATTGCGTCGATGGGCATAGACTTAACAGGTACGCGCTATGTAAATGAGAAAGGCGAGCCTACAGTTTTCATGACGCAGCTAAGACAAATGATTTCTGCACTTGTGACCAGAAAGGCAGACGTGGCGCGGATTGACGTGGATGATGCTAACACAGACAAGATCAACGCACTAATTTTTGGTGGCGCGACAGGTGGCGCGGCGGGCGAAGGGCAAACTGAGGCTATGAGAACTTTGCTTACGACTAAGCAAGGCGATAACGACAGAGTTGGCAAAATCTTTAACGAGGTAAACCGCATACGATTGGCGAATGGCAAGCCAGCTTTTGCCGATCAAACCGACGAAGACTGGAAGAAAATTTGGGCAGTGCTGTCAGACAGAATAGGCATGGCGCAAATCGGCCATTTCAACACGACGATTAAAACAGCGACAGAAGGCGCGTTGAAAATAGTCCAAGCCGCAGAGGAAGATGCTGAGACGTTTATGAGCCTAATAGTTGGCAAAGATGAAGACACGGGGCAATGGCAAACTGCCAACTACATTGTTGGTAAGTATTTCATACCCGCCGTACAGAATGATAAAGGCGGCATCGAAGCCTTGATGTACGACGTGGCCGACATGCTGGAACGCAAAGGTTTGGATATGTCTGTGGAAACGGACAGGCAAGAAGCGCGGTATCAGATCGACTTGATGATGAAGGCCAGAGGTATTCATACTAAAATAAAAGGTCAGCAAAACGCGAAACAAGCATATATCCAAGGCCAGATAGGAAACTTAGTTAAGCCTGATAGTTCTGTAGCAGATTGGGCGCGACCATTTATAGACGGTTCGGCGCGTCAGTGGGCGCAGTTCAGCACAGCATATGAACAGTTAGCAATAGACGCCGACCCCGCAACGATAAAACAAGCAACCGAAAATCTTGCTGAGGTAAGATTAAAATGGATGGCTTTGTATAAAGAATTAGACCGAAGTCTTAAAAGGCCAGAAGTACACGAATTGTTGCGCGATGGGCATAATTCCCAACCCGCTCTTATGGCTTTGAGAGACGAAATTCTTGGCCGTTTGAAAGCAATCGACGAACTAAAATTAAACGGCGACCCTTCATATTTAATACGCAACCCAGAAGACGGCACGTTTAAAGTAAACCCAAAGGCACCTGGCCGAGCAGCAGAGTTTGGGCATAAAGAAGGTGTGATTTATAAGCGTGACCCAGACGGAACTTTTAGTATTGATCAGGTCAAAACTCAAATAGCGCAAGAAGAAGCGGGAGTAACAGTGAAAGATGGGAAGGTTGTTTCTGAGGATGGGGGGGTTGTTCCAGAGCCTTTAGACCCTCTAAAGGTTACTTCCAAAACACCCATTGAGGTTACAAACCCCGGCCTGCCTGAGTACGGCCCGCTCACAGATTACACACGCGGAGAAAGAAAATATAGTAGATCCAGCGTCGCAGAGATTAGAGACAGGATCGTAGTCCATCCTAAACTAACCAGAGGTGAGCAAGATTACATCAATCAAAACTTTAATAGTCTTACTGCCGACGAGAAGCCCATTGTTTCTGCAATACTGCGTAGCGAAAAAATGGCAGCATATCTCAATGGCACGTATAAAGCTCCGGGCGAGTGGTTTGGTGGCAACCGCGATTACAATGGGCACGACTTGAAAAGTCTTTTTGATAACCCGATGGCGTGGCTGCAAGGCATGGCAGAATTTGATGTAGCTAAATTGTCAGGCCCAAAGCGACCCGGCACTAACCAAGATAAGATAGCCGCTGGTGAGCAAGCAAGACATTTGTTGCGTGCCATTAGTGAATATAGAACGTCGAACACTGACCCTCGTAGAGAGCTTAGGTGAGGGGGTACGACTTCGACTAGCCAGATCGGTATGATGTTTCCAACATAAGCGGAAACTGGAGTACCGTTGTGACTGAAGCATTAAATTCGATTATGAACAGCATGAGTAATGTTGTTCCTGTAGGTTCATCAGACGCCCGAACAGACAACACGTTGGGCTACGCGGCTAACCTTACAAAAGAAAACGCCGGAGATGTTTTTGCTCGCAACGATTTTGTGCAAGACGTTTACGATTATTACTATGAGCGTGACGGCAAGACGTTCAGCAGTGTAGACGAAGCCAAAGACTACTTCATGGAAGACCGCCGCTGGCGCAACATGAACCTAGTCTCGATTGGGCGCGATCTTTACGACGCTAATACACAAGACGACCAGCAGTCTACGCGCTTGGCTCGACTACAAACAACCTTCGACGCTATGCCTGATTTTTACCAAGATGGCGGTGATGGCTGGAAAGGGTTTGGCACAAACGCTTTGGCGGTGTTAGCAGACCCAATTAACTTAGTCGGCTTTGGTTCAGGTGGCGTAGCCGCTCGCACGGCAGCAGCAGGCGTGATCGCAGGCGGTGGGCGTAAAGCTCTTACTGCAACAGGCTTGAAAAGTTTGCGCGGTGAGGCATCACGCGAAGCGTTAAAGGCTGGTATTTTCAAAGGCGCACAGTACGAGGCCGCAGCGTCAGGCGTGGCAGAGGGTGTGCTCGACGCAGGCATACAGGCACGTAACACAGAGTTGGGCCTACAGGACGGCTACAGCTTGGCACAGGGCGCGACAGCAGTCATTGGTGGCGCGGCTATAGGCGGGGCTATGGGTGGCGTGCTGGGCGGCGTCGCTGCCAAAGTGAAAAACCCTTTTACAGACGGCTTAAACCAGACTGAGCGAGGCATCCAAGACGGCGTGGCTACAGAGCAAGCCAAGATGGACGCAGAGCAGGCTGAAGTATCAGATGAGTACGCAAGACTTTCAGCCGAAGAAGAAGCTATAACGCCAGAGCAGGCTAACTCTAACGTATTAAAAGTTATTCAAGAAGAAGTAAGCAAACGCACAGATGCTAGTCGCGCCAGCCGAGTTGATGACGACGGCTTTGACGCGCGCATAGATAGCGACAAAGTTGATGCGCTTGATTTGAGTGAAGAAGACTATCTCGACTTAGCCGCGCAAAGCGCCCGTGATCTGGATGATCTTGCAAACCAAGCCAGAGCAGACGCAGCCGTTGAAAAAGACCTTAACAAACGCAACGCACTGAACGAGCGTTCTATAAAGTTGCGACGTTCGTCTGAAAACCTAACTGACAAATTGAGAAGGTATCTCAATCCCGAAGAAGTAACGAGCGACGAACTGATCGAAGAAATTAAACTAATTACTGATCAGTCAGAAAAGCTAAAATTCCTCGACAGTAATCAGGGCATTTCTGAGCGCGGCCTTACAGGCAGCGAGCCGCAACGCACAGGTGCAGATGGCAGCGGCACAGTACGCAATCAGACAGACGCGGAAGTAGAAGCTAACCAAACAGAAGCTAACCGTTTCAGACTGGGCGATGATGCAATAGACCCGTCAGGAGACGCGCAGCTTGCAGGCTTTAAAGGCGGCGAAACACCTAGCAGCATTGCGCCGGATCAAGATGGACTGACCCCATCTGACGCAGAGTTTAAGGATTTGCTCGCAGTAAACGAAAGCAGAGCAGCAGAGATAGACGCCGAAGCTACGCAAATTCAGTCCACTCTTGCACAAGCGCGTGCAGACTTTGACAACGCTGGCAAGTTAAGCGGCGAAACAGACGAAATTTCAAAGATACTTGAAGATGGCAAAATTGCCGAAGACGCAGACCCACAAATACAAACAACACTAGCGGGCCTAGCGCAACAAAATGGCGTGGAACTGGACGCTTCGGAAACTATAGACAGTTTAATTAAAAAGCTAGTCTTACAGCGTGCTCCAAAAATTCTTGAAAAAGAAGGGCTTGGTCAAAACGTAAAAGACTTAGAGGCTAAAGCCGAAGCAATCGAAGCAATGCGTGCTGACAACATCCGAATGAAAGATGTTAGCCAGATCGACTATGCAGAACAAATTGCTAAACGCAATCAGAGAGCCGCCGACGAAGCCGCCGCGCAAGAAGTAGAAGCGGCTGGCGTCAAAGCACTCGAAGCAGAGAAAGCCGCACAGGCAGAAGCAGACGCACGCAATCCGAGCGTAGTCTTTGCTGGCCTAAAGACAAAGTCTGACAAGATGAAGTACCTGACAGACTTAGGGGTGTCTGCGGAGGACATGCAGGCGTTTACTAAATTAGACGGTCGTAAAAATAAGGCAGCGCAACAGGAAGCGTTTGAGAAAATCTGGAACAAACGAATAGGCGAAGCCTTAGTCGGGCAGTACGCTCAAGAGCTAATGGGCGAAGATGGCCCGATTGATGCTTTTTATAACATCGACCCAATTCCGGCAGTCAGCAAAGCTGGGGAAAACGGACGGGATCGGGTGGCCTATGACTTGTTGTCTGCTCATCTGATAAGCATGGATTGGCCTAGTGCTGACCTTATTAGCGCAGCGCATACTGCCCACACAAAGCTACTGAACAATAAGGCCGACTTAAACGATAAAGTCTTAGACATAATGAAGAACCCCTTGAATGGGGAGAACGGTTTTTACGAAGCGGCAGCTAGTCGATTTGGTGCGGGTTACGCTGAAATTTTAAATTCTTACTTAGTCAACGACGTAAAAAATGATCTGCCTGCCCGCGAAATGGCTGGCCCCAAGAAACCGTTTTCAATTTCAGAGCAAGGATCAAAGCCTCTGGGCCTGCCAGTTGCAGGCAAGAACACAGCTTTGCCCAGCGGTAACTTTGCGACTGAGCCTAACGCCAATCGACGCAGAGATGGCAGGGCTAAATATGCTGCTGGTTTAATTGCAGACAGCGTAGATGACGAACTTACGCGCATGAAAGAACGCGCAAGAAAATACGCATACTTGAAAGGGTTTTCTGAAGAACAAGCAGAGGCTACTGCGACTAAAATTTACTACGACAAGCTAGAGCAAATGCTTGATAACCGATCTCACTTTGTTGCTCGCAATACTGACGCTTTAAAAGGTCAGATTAAAAAGGTTGCGGGTCAAATCAAAGAGCTAAAAGAAGCGCGGGCAGCCTACAACGCTAGTCTGGCACGTATGCCAAAACGGTTTAGCTCGACGTTAGTTTCAGAAGACGTAACTGTTCAAGTCGTAAACGACAAAGGTGAGTTAGTTGATCTCGAAAAAATCCGTTACCAGCTAGAGAGCAATAACAACGCTACCCTTGAAGAAAAGCAGATTTCTAAAGACCACTTTGCTAACCTCTCAAGACTGAGAGAGGTAAAACGTCGCTATTCATCAGTCGCTAAGTACAACGCGGTGATGAAGAACAACGGTTCGCTACCTGTTGGGCAGCTTATCATGGAAGCTGAGAAAGAAATTCTTACTTTAAACGATAAGATCGACAAAACCATTAAGATAGACACAACAAAAAGTGGTGTGCGTACTACGAAAATTGGAGCCGTTGAAAATCCCTTAGAGGGCGGCGACTACATGGGCAAGACGCAGCTACGCAAGGGCGACGGCACCTACGAAACCACAGGGAAAATACAGTCTATTCTTCGCGGGTCTAACACTAAAGGCTTTACAGGAGCGTTGTATCAGTCTTCCAAGCGGCGGTCAGCAGATGGCACGCTTGAGCACAGAAGTGCAATTTCAACCGCTATGGATCAGAACCAAAAGGATCGCATTGCGACAGGCACTATGCGTCGCGTGCAAGACGCAGTCGAGGCCGAAAGAAATAAGCCACGTATCGCTGAACTAGAAGCCAGTATCGACAAAATNGAAAAGCTCAAAAGCAAAATNNNCAGCGCAAAGAAGCAGCTTGAGAAAAAGCCTGATAGCGTAATCAAGTTTGAGAAAGAGGAAGTCACTCTTTANCANCTAGAAGATATGTATAACGCAGCGTTGGGCTACGCGAGAGCGAACGTGGTCAAGGATGCTTTCATAGGCCCAGACAGCAGCGTAGTCGGCGGGATGAAGGCAGAGCGTACAAGGCTTAGAACTAACACAGAGCAAGGCATGTTGGGCAACCAATTTGAAGTTGAGGATCGTGGTAAGAAAATCTTGATGGTTGCCTTCCAGCAAATTCGTCGAGAAATGAAAGACCCAAAGACTTCCGATGACCGTGTAAGATTGCTGCAAAAAATGGTGCGCGACATGAAGCGGCTGGCTGTCAAAAACAAAGCAGATGGCAAGCCTTACGACATTAAAATATCAGAACGCATAGTCGGGTTTGCTAATAGGAAAGAAGCGGCAGGCCGCAGGGCCGCAGAGCAGTACCAGCGTGAAGTCGAAGCTGGCATGTATAACTATGAGAACAGCGAATACGGCGCAGACGCTCGTCGTTTTGATGACGATGACGCGCAGCTTGCCGACAGCTACGCCGACATGCACGCAGACCGTGACATGGGAAACCAACAGTTTGAAGACGGCGACGTTGAGGCGATGTTCTTTGGAGCGGAGCTACCGCCAGAACTAAAAGACCAAATTAAAACCGCCGCCAATAATAAGAAAGTTGCCGAAGTCGTAAGGCGCGACACGTTAGCCGACTATCAAGAACTGGCAAGACGAGCGCACGCTGGTGAGATAAACGACCAAGAGTTGCTTGCCGCGATGGCAAACTTGCAAGCCGAGATTAAGCGTAGAAAAACACCAGCACCAAAAGCGCAAACGGTTGTGGGCCAGAACTACAAAGCTGTAATTCACACGACGCCGTCTGGTATCGAAATCGACATTAATAACGACATATCTTATTCGCGTCCCGAAGGCAGCAAAGTCGTGACGATGAAGATTGGCGAAAGAAAGCTAGGCGACGCTATAGAAAACGAAGACGGCAGCTTTAGTATCATGCACCCAGACGGTGTTAGCAAACTAAAGTTTAAGTCGTTTGGCCCGATGAAGCGGGTACTTGCACAAATATTCAACAAGCAAATTGAGGAAGTGCAAGCTGCGTCTAAAGGCACGCGCTTTGCTGTGAAGGAAACCGCGAAGGGCATCCCCCACGTCCAAGTCGATCCAAAGCAAACAGCAACTTATGGCAACGATAAAGTCGTTCCAGTTTCAAAGGGTAAGCCAGAAACGCCTGAGATAGCTATTAAGCCAGAGGTGGACGCAAGCGACCCGACTACGTGGTCAGCGGTAGACTTCGAGGATATGCCTGCTGGGCGTGCCTTGGCCGTTCAATTTCTTGAAGCTGGGCCAAAAGTTAAGCGGCGAGTTATTCGCATTGACAACTCGAAGAAGCCCCAGACCATCCGTGAAATGGTAGGCGCAAGCAGAGACGTGCCTTACGTGATAGGCCATGTGCAGGCAGGCACAAAAAGCCCTGCCATCGCACAAGAAACTTTTTTCCCAATGGACGCCGAGGACATTTTCATTGACCAGACGGGCGCGGAGATAGTTGGTTTAGACGTTCCAGAAGGTAGGCGTGGCATAGCGACTAACTCACAAAGCCGACGCAAGCGCGAGAACAGAGCGTCAGACTTAAAAACGGTTAGCGGCAAAACTCTCAAGATGGCTGACGACGATAGACAGTATTTTGCAGAGCAAGGCGTAGAGCTAGACACAGTAAACTCGTTGTTAAATTACGTCGAGACATTGGAGACAGCACCTTGGCAGACAGAGATAGCAACAGTAGCAAAGCTGAAAAAATACTCGACTAACCGAGCAGCCGCAGCGCGTATCTTGCGGGCCAATGTTCCCAACGGGATCAAAAAGCCTACGACTACACTGGCAAGAGCAAATGAAAAGTTACGCACAATGTTTGACGGATACCCGTCAACGGAAGTTCAAACAGCCGTGGACTTTATGGAGCGCGTAGCCTTGATGAATGGCGGTGTCGCACCTGAATTGCGTGCAGGCGACGGGGCGTCATTTTCACCTGATGCAAACACAATCACATTAAGCACTGGTGAACAGGGTGTAGTACGCAGCACCCCGATGTCAGTTGAGCTAGTGCATGAAATGGGCCACTGGATTTATGAAAACATGCTCGACGAAGGCGACAAACAAAAGTTCTGGTCGTCGATGGAAAAGTATTATGATGACAATGGCGATCTCGATTTTAAAAAACTAGAAGGTGGGTTGCTTGATACGAACCTAAGTGTAAACGCTGCGTCAAATCCACAAGAGTTTTTTGCCAATCAGTTTCTAGGCTTTGCCTTGCAGACTGACGCTATCCGCACTCCGGGTTCTTCAATGATGAAAGTCTTTGAAAAAGTCAGCCAGATTGGCGCGGAGATATTGAACTGGTTGCTCGGCAAAAAGACGTTCCAAGTAGACAGCGACTTGCACGCAATCTTCCAAAAGTACATGCCGCAAGATGTCATCGACCCTGAGACTAACTTGCCAAAAATCCAACCGTCTAGGTTTGGTCACTTGGAAGCGGTGGGTCGTGAGCATGGCACATCTTCTGAAACGCAGATGGGCGCAGGCATTATGAAAGCGGCTGAGTTTGCGGGCAAACAAATGCGTGTTCTCGACGAACGCATACGTGAGTTACATGCAGCAAAACGCGCTCACCCAAGAGGTCTTGGCGACAGCATGGCAATGGCTATCGACTTAGAACGCATAGCCAAGGAGACTTACGGCGAGTACGGCGGGCCAGTCAACAAACCTTTCCACAGGAAAATACCGGGTAGACCTGACAGCGGCAAGCCTCGTCTAATGATGTTGGACAAAACGCCTTATGTGCGCGAGCCGATCATTCAAGCGCAGTATGCAATACACAGTTTTCTTAAAATGCTGCGTGCAGAAAACGCAGATCATAGGTTTGCAGAGATGTTAAGTGGCATGTCTGCGCCTGATAAAGCCGCGCAAGAGGCAATCGTTGCTGAGATGTCATACGCAGGGCAAAGCCGCGATACACAGCAGATGTACGAACGTATGTTGTCAGACAGCAAGTCGGCGTATGAGGGGCTGGACGAGGCTATTGTCGATCACTTGCACAAGTTATCTACCGATCTGCAAATAGCTTTGCAGGGTGCGCTTAAAGAATACACTGGCGTATTCCAACGCACCATGCCGCACACAGAGCGCAAGCGTTTGGCGATAGACGAGTTTACAGGCGTCGCATACGTCGAGACAGACAGCCCTAAAACCGCTAAGTTTAAGCTGAAGAACCGCAAAGAAAACCGCAAGCAAATAGCCTTGTCGGAAGCCGTGACAGAAATCGTCGAGAACATGACGCAGTCAGGGATAGACTGGCGTTCTGTCAACGAAGCCGACATTTTGTCAGCAGCGCACGGACGAAAGCAAGAGCTAATTACTATTGCAGAAAGTAGGGCCGCACTGGCTCAAGAAATTTCTGGTCAAAACGCAAACAACTTGGGCGCAAAAGCAGCAGCGTTTAACAATCTTAAACGTGAAGCAACTCACACGTCGATGGATTTAAAAGATGTTTTGAAAAGACTAGAGAACGGGAACGAAACTCAGCAGCAACTTGTGGAAATTTTCAGAGGCAACGACCAAGCCCAGAAAAACAAGATGCTGCAAATGCTTGTTGAAAACCCAGACTTAGAAGACGCGCAAGATTTAATAATTGCAGCCCGTCACTACGGCGCGGAATTGGCTGATGCACCTGATGCTGTTTCTACTGAGCCTCTATCGTCAGCGGTCAGCCAGTTTACAGACAGCATTACTTATAGCCGCGCTCACGATAAGACGACTACGCAAACAGTAGCACGCGACTTGTTCATAAAGATGTTGCGTAAAATAAAAGGCGCAGAAGACCCCAGCCAAGAGCTTACAGACCGAGACGCAGTAGTAAACGAGTATGATCTTGCTGTTCTTAACCTTGATGAAAACGCATTAGACTTTGATGAAGACGTAGATGTTTTGCCAAAGGGTGAACGCTGGAACACTGCACGCGACAACATGCGTGAGATGGCAAAACACATAGTCGCAATCAACAAGTTACGCGAAGCCTACCACGCGATCCCAGACGGCACGTCGCGCATGGCGATGTCTGATAGATACGATGCGTCTGTCAATGAGCACCGCAAGCCGTTGTTCGACACCTTGTATAATTTCACGTTTCTTTTGCAATCTCGGTCTGATCAGAAATTGATTAAGTCGATGAACCCGCAAGGCGTCGAGGCTTTCAAAACTCGGTTTTCGCAAATGACCACGAGAGATTTAACAACAACCGATGGCATTACTATTAAAGGTGAAAGCAAGCAGGCTAATGCTGCGTTGAAATCTATGATCGACGAAGCCTCGCAAATTTTAGACGGCATTATGTTTCAGCCTCAAAGCAGGGCCGAGCGCAAGATGGAAACACGCAGGCTTGCCATCAACGATTTGCATAGAACTGAGCGTGACAAGCACGCAATCTTGGGGATGGTAAGGAACGACGAAGGCGTGCCGCTAGTGCATCCGTCAGTCGCAAGCAAATACGCCAACTCATACCTTGCGACTATGGGTGCTAGACTAGACAATGCAGTCAGAGATTTTTTAGGCATTTCTCCAAAAACAGACCTAAGAAAAACTTTGCGCTTCAACGTGTCTGCCGACAGCAACGTGCGCGGAGTTACGCCCACTTTGAATGGTCGCTACGGCGATGGCGTGTATCTCACAACTGCTAAGAATGTAGACAAAGATTACGATGTAATGAATGTGGTGCAAGCCGCAGATGAAGCCGCATTAGCTTCTCGGCTTACGGACGCCGACAAGCAAGAGCTAGACTTCTCGGTCAACTCTACGATCTGGATAAGAGATGCGATCCGAGATTTAAATAATAAGCTCAACACTTCCTTCGATGAAAAGATACATTTGCAACGCTTGTTAAAGATGGAACGTCATCATTGGGATGTAATCGACGAAATGACTGGCGGTCATATGACCGATCAAAAAGTATTCCCTGCGTTTGCACGCATACGCTCACCGCTCGACGTTACAAGCAATACTAAGTATTCTTTGAACGGCGAGACAGACGGCACAATGCGTCATCTCATATTAGAGATGGCAGACAAACAAGTCTTGGATGCAGAAGGCGTACAGGCAGCAGTCGAAATGTTCGATATGTCTTTGACGGGTCGGGAAATGTACGATGCGTTTACAAACGATGCTAATGGCATATTGCATACACTTGGCAAATCCAAAAACGGCGCAGCGTCCCGACTAGCATTTAATAAAATGCTAAGAGACATGGGGTACGATGCGTTACACACCGACGAAGGCGATGTAGTCTTTGACGCAAGCATGGTGAAAGGAGCCAACAGCTTTGAAGGTACAGATGCTCTGCTGTTTGAAGGGGAGACGTTTGGCGGCGATTTAAAACTGACAGGCCAAGTTGTCGAGGAGATGATGGTAAAAGGAGAGGGTCTGGAAAATCCAGACTTCGTCGGTGTTGGGCGCGAAGCAAGGCGCATGGGTATGCCGCAACCTGTTCTCGACGTAGCTCAGAAAATATTTAAGCAACGCGGCATCCAAGAAGAAGATGTCCAGAAAATATCTAAATGGTCATCTGTTAAAAACTTTTTCCGCGAGAACTCAAGTCTTTTCAGGCAGCTTGGAGCCAACTGGTTTGGCGATTTGATCCAGCCCCAGAACGGTGTTGGCACGTTTGAGAAACATGACGCACTACTTGCAAGAAAGTTGCAGCCTATCGTCGCCAAACTTAACGCGCTTCCTGATGCTGGTAACAACGTACAAAGATGGAGCAGGCGCAACCGTGGGCTTGCAATGGGTGCGCTCGACGTAGGCCAGCCTGCGAGCCACAAGCGCATCATACAGGCTTTACGCCGTGGCCGTGGAGCCGTGCAGAAGCTAGACGTAGCAGAGCGCGAAGTCGCGCTTGAAATTGGCAAGGCGTTTAGTGACGAACTGACAGCCATGAAAGCACTGGGGATAAAAGTAGGCGACGCTCGCAAGCTAGGGTCAGATTTTTATGTGCCTCAAGTCTATGACCGAGAAAACATTTTATCTAATCCCAGTCGTTTCCGGGCGAGCTTAGTCGAAATATTAAAGCGCGAACAAAACAAGCCAGACTTTGATCCGAACGAACGTAGCTCGATGACAGAGTTAGGTGAAATTGCAGACCAAGTCGCTAAAAGACTAACGCGAGGTTACGATCCAACAACAGATGGCGAGGTGCAGCAAGCACTGAGTATCCCGTTTGCCTCTCGCGTTATTAACATCCAGCCCGGTGACTACGAGTTTATGGATGAGTTTCTTGTGCAAGACTTACAGGGGATACTGGCTAAATACTATGACCGCACAATTCGCAAGCGCGTTATGACTGAGCAGTTTGGTGTAAGCGGTCACGCTTTCAACGCATATGTAGACGTGGCCCAAGCGGGTGACGGGTTTGAAAAAGGCGTAAGCATTTTAAAGGGTGCGTACCGTGCAGCCAGCCCCGTCTCGACTGAAAGCGGCATGGCTGATGTTGAGGAAATTGACATTCCAGCTTTACGTTTAACGCCTAAAGAAACTGACGCTCTAGTCACAAAGCTCAAGCGATTGCTGGGCGATCCTGAGACTAACATCAACAACAAACAGACAGCAATCAACTTACTGATAGAAGCGGGTGGCACCGAGGCTTTGACCAACGTGCAGTATAAGAAACGTGTAGAAGCAATAGTTAATGCCAACATTGATTTTGCAAACACACAGCCTTCAAGTGCGACAGTCGCAAAAATGCGGCAGATGATGGACGTGCTTAACAAGAAACCTATCGACGGTGGCACTGGTCAAGAGGCAAGGTACAAAGTTAGCCGGATGCTCAAATCGTTTACAAGCGTGTCTTTGTTGGGCTTTACGACGTTCACTTCACTTCCAGACGTTGCGCTGCCACTGGTACGCAGCGGAAACATGCGGGCGTTTGCTAAGACTTGGGCCAAGTACAGCACTGACCCATCTTACCGCGCAGCCGCTAAGAACATTGGCGTCGGCATAGACAACCTTATGCACGAACGCATGGTGCAGATGGCAGGAGACGGCAACCAGAAGTTTGCTAACGCTTTCTTTAACGCGACGCTGCTTACCCCTTGGACAAATACGATGCGTGAAGTTGCAAGCCTAGTCGGGTTTGAAAGTTTTAAGTCTGAGATCGACAGGGCCATACGACTAGGCAGGCAAGGTAAAACAGAAAGTCGAGGCTACAAAACTGCGGTCAGGTATCTTGAGCGTTACGGGTTGACTGGGCCAAATGCAGAGCACGACTTCTTAAACCCTTCCAGCTTTAGGATTGACAGCCTGCCAAAGAACGAAGCGATTGAGATGCAAGTTCAGATGGCGATGATACGATTTACTAACGAAAGTATATTTACGCCAAATCCAAACGATCTCCCGATGTGGGGCCAGACGCCGTGGGGCAGCATGATGTTCCAACTCAAGTCGTTCCCGATGCTGATGATGAAGCTGCAAGGCTACATCATGGATGAGTTCAAGCAGGGCAACACCGCTCCTGCTTTCTACATGCTCACAGCGGGCGTGGGTGCGGGCGCGTTGTCCGTGGCCGTTAAAGACTACGTGCAGATGCGAGGTGGCGAAGAAGAACGCTCGGCAGAGGTACGCAAGCGCAAGCTGACAGATAGCAGGGCGGGTCTTGCGAAGGTGCTGGGGGTCAAGGAAGGCGACGACCTAGACGCGGCTCTTGGGTGGTACTTAGACGGCCTGTTGGCAGTGGGCGGCTTAGGCTTGCTTGGCGAAATGCTCTACAACACTAGCGCACAACTAGACAACGGGAAGTATGGCTTTGTTCGCACCATGTCGAGCGTCTTCGGGCCGCAAGTTGGCACCGCAGAACTAGCCTTTAACGTAGCGGCAGGCGCAGGCCAAGTTGTTAGCAACCAAGTAAACGACGAAGACAGTAATGCTAAAATCAGGGCAGCGTTGCGTGACGTTTATGGCCGCATACCAGTAGCAGGCCGCGTGTACGGTGGGCCTGTAGGTCGGGAAGCCTTCGTCGATAAGTTTGGTGGCGAAGCTAAGAAACCGGGGCGCAAAAAATCACAGTCAAAATTTGGAAGCAGCAGCTTCAACAGTTCGCAATTTGGTGGAAGCGGTTTTGACTAATGTGGTTCACAGCAATCTTAGTCGCAGGGCTGGTCAACCCAGATTACGTGACGTGCCAGTTAGCACGACGAACAAAAATTCAGGGCGAGATGGTGTGCATCTATCTCGGTCCAAACCGAACGACGGCGTATCACTACCCGTCGTTCAGCTACACTGAATGTCCACGTCAATTTCAATGTCGATACGCACCCAACACTAAACGCCGCCCAACGGTCAAAGAGATCATGGATGGTTTAAAAGAGGGATTTGAA
>JGI20160J14292_10002118_pt1 | contig 16175 bp, 11 predicted proteins | sample COG_10_FD_14292 | JGI IMG/M metagenome (IMG submission 14292) | reverse complement strand
AACGCACTGCTCACGTCATTTGTAAGAACTACCGTGGCCTGAAAAATGAATCAGACTTATTGGATTTTGATGACCTTTTGACATTGACATATCATCATTTGCAAACTCATTCCAATTTGCCTAACCCCATTGGCTTCCATTGGATGCAGGTGGATGAAGTACAAGACCTGAATCCACTCCAGTGGGCAATTATAGATCGGTTATCACGACCTGATGCACATCGAGTATTTTTTGGAGACTACGAGCAGTCGATTTTTTCCTTCATGGGTTCTAAACTGGAGAAGCTGCATGAAATGGAACGAGTTTGTGAAATTCATAATCTGCAGAAAAATTTTAGATCACCATCTTATTTATTAAATCTCTATGTTGAATATGCCGAGCACCATCTGAGTCCAAAATGGAAGAAACCTCCTCTTTCAAATATCTCAGCAGACCCATCTCCAGGAGCACTGATGATTATAGAAACCCATTCCGATAGCGAAGAAGAGGCGAAGCACGTAGTACAAAAGCTATTACCTGAAAACCTCAAAGTAAGTCCGAATGATAAAATTTCGATTCTTGTTCGGACCAATAACTCTGCGGATATCTTCAGTAGGCAGCTGGAATTAGCTGGAATTGAACATTTCAAAATTTCCGGCTTCGACCTTTTTCGAAGAAAAATGGTAAAAGATTTAATTGCCTTTCTAAGTTGCCTTATTGACAATCGAGATAAGCTAGCTTGGTCTCGATTATTTTCGATTTTCGGAGGGCTCAATACCCTTCAGCAATCTCGTTTATTTGTGAATGGTATGCTAGAAGCTGGGTTATTACCAACTGATTTCACTTCGAGTACATCTCTACCTGACTCATCAATAAAGCAGTTTTTAGATGTCTATTCGACTAGCCGAATTGTGGTTTTTGATACCGAAACGACTGGATTGAATACTGCAACAGACGACATCATTCAAATTGCCGCAATCGAAATTGTGAACGGAAAATTAGGGGAGACCTTCGAAGTCTATATGAATACCGACAAAAGCTTGGCCGAAACGGAACCAATACATCAAATATCAAAGGCATTTCTTAAAGACAATGGTATATCAGCTAGTGCTGGACTTTCTAGGTTTATAGAATTTGTTGGGAATTCAGCTGTGGTCGCTCATAATCTCGACTACGACTATAACATTTTACTCTCAAACCTATCGCGCCACAAGCAGAGTCAAGATATATGTTTGAATAACAAGTGTTTTGACACATTGGACATCACTAAAAGATGCTACCCAAAACTTCAATCATATAAGCTTGAAAAGCTTTTGGTTCAGTTTGAATTGGAAGGTGCAAACTCACATAATGCTTTGGACGATGTGAAAGCAACAGCTAATCTGATTCAATTCCTAATTGCAGAAATGAACAAGACAGCGAATCGACAAAGGCTCTTCTATCGGGAAAATGCTAAAGAATTGAAACGATTTGGCGAACAGATTAGTCCTGTTTGGAAAAAACTGCATTCAAATTTGACAGAACCCGTGTCACTTCCAACTGTTGTTAATCTATTAATGAAGCATCTTGAACCCATGTCAAAAACTGCAGCAATGGATCAAAAGCATTTGGCCAAGCTAATCCGTCACATGGAACAATTTGGCAATACAAAGCCTTTGCTTCCATTATTAGAAGCGTCTATCCCTCAATATAAACGGTTCAAGGAAGTAGATTTGGTTATTGGAGACGAAAAAGTACTAGTAGCGACAGTACATAAGGCTAAAGGCCTTGAATTTGATACGGTAATAATTCCAGAGTGTGTTAATGGTATTTATCCATGGTGGTCTTCCAAAATGAATGAAGAAGTCCAAGAAGATTCCCGATTACTCTACGTTGCTATGACCAGAGCTAAGAAAAAACTGATAATAACTTCTCATGCACAGCAAACCAATCAGTACGGTCGAACATTTCAAAAAGAATTATCGGGATTTGTAGATTGCATAAAACACCGCTTCGAGATTCAATCTATCTAGCAAGATAGACTTACTCTACTCCCAGCCCAACTCTTCGTCAACGGAATTCTCCAATTCGTTTCCAACTCGTTTTTAGAAGTAACCATATTATCAAAAACGGTGGTTTCTTCGGTCAAAGCTCCGTGCTCGAATGCATCAGAAATCTTGTTGGCATGAACGGCTTCCAATTCATTGTCTGAATTCAAATAAGCCAAATCCATTCGATCCAAGAGATTGATGTTGAGTTTTTGCTGAATGGAGCGAATTTGTTGCACAGAACTATCTATAGAACAACCGCTGGCAGAACCAGCATCTTCATCCACCATCATTACCAAGAAACGATTATAAAGCACGTCAGCGGCCGCTTTCAATGGTGACCCGTGGCTTTTCCAATCAGCAGCAAAACCACTTGCCAATTGTTTCAATTCCGAAGCTTCTGCATCGGTAAGGTTACGGGACGCCTGATAAACCCACGTACGTGAGTTGGTTGCAAACGATTGAAAAGCTGTAAGTTCTGTATTCATCACTTTCGGATTATCACCCTAAACTTGGTTCAGGGTCTATAAATCAACAATAGCTACTGAAACAAGTTCAGCATGACTATTTATAAATCGTTGGCCTGTGCAATCATTTCTGCAACGTCAAGCACTTGTGTTTCCTCCTGCTTGTCGTTGTATTTCACGCCATCAGTCATCATGGTATTACAAAACGGACAACCAGTTGCAATTACATCAGGTTTCAAAGCCAATGCTTCCTCTGTCCTTTCCATGTTGATTTCTTTCTCTCCGGGCTCGGCTTCTTTGAACATCTGAGCACCGCCTGCACCGCAGCATAGTGAGTTCCTTTTCGAACGCTTCATCTCAATCAACTCCACACCAGTGAGTTTGAGTAATTCCCTAGGAGCGTCAAAAATTTCATTTCCACGACCTAAGTAGCATGGATCATGAAAGGTGACCTTCTTCCCCACCATTGAGGACGACACTTGCAATTTGTTCTCCTCTATCAATTTCGTGATAAACTCAGTATGATGCATCACCTCATATTCGCCTCCTAAATCCTTGTATTCATTCTTCAATGTATTGAAATCATGCGGACAAGTGGTTACAATGCGCTTCACGTTATAAGCGTTCATAACCTGAATGTTCGTCATTGCTTGCATCATGAATAGAAATTCATTCCCAGCACGCTTTGCAACATCGCCACTTGCAGACTCTTCAGCTCCAAGTATTCCGAATTGAACACCAGCCTTGTTCATGATTTTAACAAATGCTCGCGTAATTTTCTTAGCTCGGTCATCAAATGCGCCAGCGGAGCCAACCCAAAAGAGAACTTCCGGTTCCTTTCCTTCGGCCATCCATTCGGCCATTGTTTTTACCTGTAAACTCATGTCCTTTTTTTAGTCTTCGGTTACCCAATTTGCTCTATCGGCTTGCGCAAACTGCCAAGGCGCACCATTGTTCTCAATATTACTCATGACCGTGGCAAGTTCTGCCGGCATGCTCGATTCTTCCATCACCAAGTATCTTCTTAAATCGATGATGATACTCAACGGGTCAATATTAATGGGACATGCTTCCGTACACGCGTTACATGATGTACAAGCCCATAATTCTTCTGGAGTAATGTGGTCGTGGAGCAATGATTTTCCATCATCCACAAATGTTCCTTTGTTCAAATCGATGATGGCACCAACGTCTTCAAGTCTGTCTCTCGTATCCATCATAATCTTTCGTGGAGACAATTTCTTCCCAGTAATATTTGCAGGGCAGCTTGAGGTACAACGACCACATTCGGTACAACTGTATGCGTTCATCAATTGAACCCAGCTCAAATCCTGAACATCTTTTGCACCGAAGCGCTGTGGAGCTGCATTTGGACCTGGTTCTGGAGCAGCAGCGTATGGGTCAGCATTAGGATCCATCATCAATGCTACTTCTTTCTTTACTGACTCAAGGTTATCAAATTGTCCTTTTGGGGTAAGCTTTGAATAGAAAACATTCGGAAAAGCCAACATAATGTGGAAGTGCTTTGAGTACGGTAGGTAATTCATGAAGAACATGATTCCAGCAATATGAGCCCACCAGCAAACACGTTCAATTACATGAAGCGTTTCGTAACTCATTGACGAAAACAAATTGGCGATTACTCCACTTATCAAAAACGATTGCGCTACTCCTTCGGTATCCATTGCACCTTCGGCAGCATTCATAAGTAGCAGTGCAGACATCAGAACAATCTCGATAATCAAGATGTAATTCGCATCCTTAAAAGGCCAGCCTTTCATTTCTGTCGAATGAAAACGACCAATTTTCATCACGTTTCTTCTGTACATGAAAACCACGCAGGCAAGAATAACAAGCACTCCCAGAAACTCAAAAAAGTTAATCGCAGCCACATAAACAACACCCAGAATTGGAGCAAAAAACCGATGGGTTCCAAACAAGCCATCAATTAAAATTTCTAACACCTCGATATTAATGAGAAGGAATCCTACGTAAACGATAAGGTGAAGCGTTCCTGCAACTGGACGCACAACCATTTTAGATTGTCCCATTGCCACTTTGGCCATGGTTTTCCATCGTAAAGATGAATTATCACTTCTATTTAAATCCTTACCTAAAAGGATGTTACGTCTGATGCGCATGATACTCTTACCAAACAGGCCAAAACCTATGGTAATCATAACTAGAAACAGTATTTGCGGGATGTATTCCATTAGTATTTATTACTTCTTTTTCTTGTCTTTCTTTTCCTTTCTTCCAAACACAGAAACGTGTACATACCGGTTCGGATTGGCCTTAATGTCTACAAATAAGCTATCCAAGTCAGCTGTAGCTGCCTCTAGATTATCATAAACAGAATCGTCCTTAAATAGTTTACCAATGGTTCCTTCTCCATTGTTGATTTTCTCCATTGCTAAAGCCAGTTCTTCAAAAGTTTTGTTCGCATTATTGATTGTTGATGCTAACTCGGCTGCGGCAAGTGTATCTGAAAAAGTGGAGAGATTATTCAGCAAATTATCTATCTCATCCTTGTTCTCATCTAAGGTTGACGTAAAACCCTCTACATCAGCTAAGATTTTTCCCAGTTTACCATCATCATCTAAAATCCCATCAATTTTACTTGAAGCCAACTTTAGATTCTCCATTGTTTCTGCCAAATCGAGAATTGCTCTATTTACGCTAGAGTTTCTATCTCCCGGACCAAGCACATCTCGTATATCGCCAACCAAAGAGTCTAGAGACTCAAACAACCTATCTGCTTTGGCCTTAGTACTAACTAAGCTGGAAGATAAATCTGTAATGCCGGCCATAAGACCTTCCTCAATGTCTGATTCAAGCGTATCACCTTCGGTATAATAGCCAACATCTTTACCTGTAACCAAATTGATACTAGTCGTACCCAATAAATCGGCAACCAAAACAGCTTTGGTTCCCTTGGGAATCTCATAGTTGTCGGCCGTTAGCATAAACTCTACAACTAGGAACTCTCTGTTTGGCTCGAAGTAAACATCCTTAACCAACCCCACCTTAAAGCCATTTACTGTTACGGCATTTGACTTTGTAAGTCCACCAACGTTGGTATACGCGGTGTAAAACACACGTTGTTTACTAAAAATATCATTCCCTTTTAGGAAGTTATACCCCCAAACTAAAATGAAAATTGTAGCAAGCGCAATGAATCCAGTACGTATCTCCCTTGAATATTTCATTCTCATTTATTTAGCATTTCTCGGGCTTCTGACACCTTAATCCGTTCGCCATCTTTAAAAGCAACTACAAACGCCCCTGTAAATCCTAGGTCTCTTAATTCAGATTGCAGTTTAGTGATTTCCTCAAAATCTTGAGTGTCTCCTACTGCATACTTATACAAACCACCTTGTTGATATTCCCAAGCTTGCTGTCCTCTTAAAGTTGGGCTGTCATTTTCTAATTGTTTTGCAGACGTTAGTACCTGAACTCTTAATCTCAATCCCTGCACAAAGCCAGAGTTAACTTCTTTTACTGGAGCTGGGTCGTTAACTGTGCGTTCTTCAAGTTTCTCTTCGGTTACAACCTCCACATTTCGCCCCTTAAGCTTGGCAATTCGTTGCTCTAATTGTCGCTTTCTCAGTTGAAGAAACAGCAACTCCGCCTCTTCGGGAGAGCCCGCTTGTTTGTCATCAATAGTTAAATCAGCAGAAGCTGTTTCGGCTTTTCTAACAGCGATAATAGAATCTTGTCTGGCTTTTTGGTTTGCTTCTTCCAGTGCTCTTTGGCGAATAGCATCTTTCTCAATCTGAGCCTCCGTCAACTTAACTAGCTTGATGGAGTCTTGCAATTGCTGTTCTACTAACTTAGTCTCCTGCTCTTTTGCAAGCTCGTCTTGTTTTGCTTGATGTGCTGCGAGTACCATTGATAATGAATCAGCAACTGCTTGTTTCTTTTTCGCAGCAAGCGAGGCAGCTAATTCGTTCGCTTTTTTCTCTGCAAATTTCGCCTTGGCCAAAGAATCAATTCTGGCTTGTTCAGCAATTAGCTTTTGTGCTACTACGGAATCTGAGCGTTCGAACTGAAGTTTTTCATCGTTCAAGCGTTTGGCTTCCGCAAGCTCTTTTTCTTTATTAGCCTTGATTGCAAGAAGTCGATCCTTTTCAGCATCTGTAGCTGCTTTTCGCTTGGCTTCTTCTAGTTCCTTCTCCTTTACTTCCTTAATTTCTTCTAACCATTCCTTCGCGTTTTCCTTCGCTTTTAGCTCCTTTTGGTCTTTTTCTTCCTGCGCTTTTCTTGCAGCTTCTTCTTTCGCCTTTTGCACTGCAAGTGCATTTTTTCGTTTCTCAGCCAGGGCCTTTTCTTCCTTCGCGAATTCTGCAATTTTTGAAAGACGCAATGTTTCGAGTGAATCAACCTTGGCTTTTAGCATTGCTTTTTTATCATCCTTGGCTTTTTGCACCAATTCTTCCTCTCTCTTTTTCTTTTCCTCTAACAATTGCTGTTTAGCCTGTTCTAACGAATCGGCCACTGCTTTTAGCTTTGCTTGACTTTCAACCTTCAGAATAGAGTCCTGACGCGCTTTCTCAGCATCCTTTTTAGCTTTTAAAGCGAGTGCCTCCGCCATCTCTTTTTCCGCATCAACCTTCAACTGAGTTACTTGCATGTTCTCCTCCTTGGGAGCAACATATCCCTCAGGCAGCGGGTCTTCCACCAATTCTTTGTATTCTTTAAATCCTCTAAAAATGGCGGAAGACATGTACGATTTTCCATTTTCAGAATTGAGAAAATCCTCTTCAACTGCATTTGTAAGAAAACCCAATTCCACTAAAATACTTGGCATGGTGGTTTTTCTCAACACAAGGAAACCTGCCTGCTTTACACCTCTATCTCGTCTTCCAACTCTACTCTTAAACTGTTGCTGGATGTAGGAAGAAATGGTAAGACTTTGCTGTAAATAAGCACTCTGCATAATTGTTAACGCAATAATACTTTCCGCAGAATTCGGGTCAAAACCTTCGTACTTCGTTTTGTAATCATCTTCCAAAAAGATGGCAGAGTTTTCCTTCATCGCCACTTGCAAGTTTTCCTTGTTTCGGTGCAAACCCAGAACAAATGTCTCAACTCCGTTTGATTCAGGATTTGTAAATGCGTTACAATGTATGCTGATAAAAAGGTCTGCCTTTGCATCATTCGCAACTTCGGTTCTTCCATCCAAACCAATAAAAACATCCGTGCTTCTTGTATAAATGACCTTTATCTCCGGAAATTGCTTTTCGATATATCCACCTACCCGCAACGCAACATCTAAAGCAATATCTTTCTCACGGGTTTTGTAGCGACCAGTACCAAGATTTCCTGGGTCTTTTCCACCATGACCAGCATCAATAACAATCGTTTTCATACGATATGGCACAGAGACATCTTGAGCCAATCCTGAAAAATGAATTAACGTGAAGGCAAGAAATAGAAAAATTGATCGTTTACCGATAGGTTTCGCTTGCATCATTATCCAACCCGTGTACCCGATGAAATGGTTAGCTTTGAACGCCTAAAAATAAAGTCTTTTACCCGAATAACAGGAGGTAGTCCCGATTAGTGTGGCATCGTTAATAAAATCAGTTCCATTTATCCTGTTTTTGCTATTTCTAGCAATAGCTAGTCAGGCACAAAAACTAGGAGTTAAATTCAATACAGATACAACGGTTAACATCCTCACAAACCAAACCGAAGAATTTATTGAACGACCTGATTCTGTTAGAAATCAGCAAGCCGACTCGCTGTTAACCATTATTGGTGAAACTGGCTTTGGCATCAAGGATTCAACATCCACTGACTCCTTAGCTGTCAATTCGCCAAAAAAGGGAACCGAACTTACATCAGAAATTAAGTACCATGCACGTGACTCCATCCGCTTTAGCGTGGAAGACAAAAAGGTTTTTCTATACGGAGAAGCGCAGATTAATTATGGGGATATTGAACTGAAAGCTGCGTACATAGAGATTAATCAAGATAGCAAAGAAGTATATGCAGAAGGTGTTACCGACTCAACCGGAAACACCATTGGAACACCACAATTTAAAAGTGGAGACCAGGATTTTGCGGCCAAACGAATGCGCTACAACTTCAACACAAAAAAGGGGAAAATACTGGACGTAATAACCCAGCAAGGCGAGGGGAATTTGCGTGGAGACCAAGTGAAGAAAACAGCAGATGAATCCTACTACATAAAAGATGGTGGATATACGACTTGCGATGCTGATGAACCTCACTACATCATCAAAGCAAAAAAACTAAAGGTTATACCGAATGATAAGATTGTGAGCGGCCCAGCCTTTCTCATGTTTGAAGGTGTTTATACGCCATTAGTAGTTCCTTTCGCGCTTTTCCCAACCAAACCTGGAAGAAAATCAGGTATCATATTTCCTGAATATGGAGAATCGCCAACACAAGGGTTTTTCTTTAGAAACTTTGGCTATTACTTGAACCTGGGAGATCAAATAGACCTTGCTGTAACAGGAGACATTTATACCAGAGGAAGTTATGGTGTTAGGCTTTTGTCCAACTACAAAAAGCGATACAAGTTTAACGGAAGACTTGAATTGAGTCACAATAGTTTGCGGAATAGCAGAAGAGAATTCCCTGATTTCAGTGTTCAGAATAACTTTTTTGTAAAATGGCGACATACGCAAGACCCAAAAGCAAGGCCTACCACCTCTTTTTCTTCTGATGTGAATTTTGGTACAGCTACCAACTTCTCTAACGGCCTTACCACCAGCGCACAAGACTTTCTTACAAACACTTTCACATCGAGCATAGCGTTCTCAAAAAGGTGGCTTGGAAAACCATTTACGCTTAACATTAACATGAACCACAGTCAGAACACCAATACCAACGTGGTTAGTGTAACCTTACCTCAGATTGCTTTTGGTGTACAGCGGTTTTACCCTTTCAAACGAAGAAATCAAGTTGGAAAACAACGTTGGTATGAGAAGATAGGTGTTACCTATAATTTGAATGCAAGAAATGAGGTAACAACGCTAGACTCGATATTCCTTACAAGGGCAACATTGGATAAAATGCGTAATGGTGTTCGGCATTCTGTAGGCGTTTCTACAAACATCAAAGCTTTCAAATATTTCACCATCAATCCTTCGGTTTCATACAACGAACGTTGGTTTTTCCAATCGCTGAGCAAAGCATGGAACAACGAAACACAAACGGTTGATGTGGATACCACTTTTGGTTTTTTCAGTAACCGAGATGTAAGTACAAGTGTTAGTATGACCACTAATATTTACGGTCTTGTACAGTTCAAAAAAGGACCAATTCGTGGAATTAGGCACGTCTTGAATCCAACTATCGGCTTTAGGTATACCCCAAAATTGAACTCAGATGAGTTTGGTTATTTTGGAAATAACGGAACCGTAAGCAGCTACAACCCTGATGACTTAAGTATTTATGGACAAGCACCAACGGTAAATACTGGAGCTATGAATTTTGGTTTTGGCAATACGCTAGAAATGAAAGTTCGTTCTAAAAAAGATACAATTACCGGATTCAAGAAGATTAAGCTTTTAGAAGCCTTAAACGTGTCTAGTGCTTACAACTTCTTTGCTGACTCATTGAACCTGTCCGACATACGCATTAGCGGACGAACAACCCTGATTGAAAAGCTATCAGTTAATTTCAACATGAACCTTTCTCCTTATGCGCAAGACACAAACCTTCGGGCCATTAACAAATGGTTAGTAAGCGAAACTGGCCAACTGACCAGACTTACCACCGCAACAGTTGCACTTAACTTATCTCTAAACGGAAAAAGCCGACAGAACGATTACCAAAGTAAGGCCGGAACAGCGGCTGAATTGGCGCAAATAAATGCTGAAAGAAACCAATATATTGACTTTAACATTCCTTGGAACGCCAATTTCAGTTACAACTTTACCGTAAACAACCAAACGAAGGATAAGACAAGACGGTTTGTGCAAACCCTTCAATTTTCAGGAGATGTGAACCTTACATCAAAGTGGAAAGTGGGGATTACCTCTGGATATGATTTCGTAAACAACGACATAAGCTACACTTCTATGAGTATTTACCGCGATTTGCATTGCTGGGAATTTAGCATGACATGGGTGCCTTTTGGTGTGCAGCAAATGTGGAGTTTTGACTTAAAAGTAAAATCTAGCATCTTGCAAGATTTGAAACTATCACGAAGAAAGAATGCTTTTGATTTTTAAGGGATGAGCGAATACCTGACGATGTTCTTTTCTTGGTTGCTGGCAACCCTTGCTTGGAGTCCGATTGGGCTTTACTTGTTGAAAAAACTAAAGGCTGAACTTCTTGACAGACCAGTTCACAACTTCATTTTTGCAACGGTATTAGGCGCAGCCTTGAATTCTGCTTTCATCGCGATTCTATCATTCTGGATTCCAATTACTATTAAAGTAAGTATCGCTTTCGTATTATTGAACGTTGTCTTATTCTCTCGCATATATAGAANAGCCATTTTTCAATCTGCATCAGTAATAAGAGGCTGGTCAGTATTTTACTTGGTCGGTTTTTCAATTTTCATTGTCGTTTCAGTGCTCTGTTCACTACATCCTTCACTGAACAATGACTCAGGACTATACTACATCCAGTTTATGAAATGGATTAACCAATACCCTGTAGTTCCTGGTCTGGCAAACCTCCACGATAGGCTTGGATTCAACTCTCACTGGCACCTTTTAAGCGCTGCATTTGATGTAAATAACTTAGGGAGATTTACCAACGACTTGAATGGCTTTCTTTTCATCCTGATTGGATTGGGCAGTCTTGATTCTGCAGCACGTTTGAACAAAAAACCGAACCTATACGATGCCATTTGGGTGCTATTTCCTCTACCATTTTTTCTTTTATTACGGTTCTTGACTAGTAGTGCACCTGACCTTCCAAGCACGTTGATTCCATTGGTATACTTCTCGTTGCTTCTTGATAAAAACTGCAAGGCCTCTCTGACTGTAGTATCTACTCTGATAGCATTTGCGGTGACTATTAAGGTAATATCCATTTTCCATGCTCTGGCGGTTATTCCACTTCTATTTAGTGTTATAAAAAAAGGCAAATGGAAAGAGTTTTTTATTTCAATGGGGTTGGTCGCACTAATCTGTCTTCCATGGCTTGGTAGAAACATCATTCAAACTGGGTATCTCATCTTTCCAATGGAATCAATTGACCTTTTCCAATTTGATTGGAAAGTTCCTAATGAATTAGCTGCCAATACGCGTAAAATGGTAGATATCCATGCACGGTTTGGGAGTTACAATCTTTCAAACATTGGAAAACCAATGAGCATTTGGATACCGACCTGGCTAAATACCCAGTCGAAAAGTGTGCTGATAATTTTGGGTTCTACAATTTTAGGGAGCCTGCTATTATTTATAGCTGGAAGCTTTCATTGGTTTCAGAAGAAGACGAACGAAGCCGCAATATTGAACGTTTTTATCTCTTTAACCGTAATCATCAGCTTATTATTCTGGTTGAAATCTGGCCCTAATCCACGTTTCATTTATGGCGTTTCGTTCTTTCTATTTGCCTACCTAGGAGCAGTCCTGGTTTCAAACTTGAATTTGATTCGATGGCTACGATTCGGTCCAATTATTGCGCTCATTCCCATGTTGGTAATTTCAAAAACTATTCTAAGTGAATCCGGTCCGGAAAAACCACTTGAATTCCTCATTATTCAAAACATAAATGGCACCATTTACTACCCTGCTGAGACAGACAAATGTTGGGAGCATGATATTCCATGCGCTAATATGAATAGAAACAACCTAAAATTTAGAGGAAGTGGATTGCAAGATGGGTTTGCGAACACTTCCGATTAAGCTTTCATCTACTTCAAGCCAACCTTCGTACTCGCAGCAAGAAACTCTTGGGTTCCGAGCACCATCGATCGCCAGAATCCAATTTCATTGTAGGAGGAGTTTTTCACTCCTATCTCCACCTTTTCCGTAGCTCTACAGTAGGAGCCAAATATTTTGTCCCACCAGATAAAAAAGGTGCCATAGTTCTTATCAAAATAAGCATCGGCCATGCCGTGATGTAAGCGATGATCCAACGGAGAAATGAGAATATACTTTCCTACCCAACCCAACGACCAACTGAGGTTGGAATGCAGTAGAAACGAGTAAAACTCTCTAGCAAATACTAAAACCACAAAAAACTCAGCTGGCGCACCGAGTACGATAAACATGATAGCATCGAAAATGGTGAGAAATCCTTTCTCAATAAAATGTCCCCTAGACGTAGTAATCAAGTTCATTTCGGTAGCTGAATGATGATACTTGTGTAATTCCCAAAATGGCATCTTGTGCATGAAACGATGCCAGACGTAATGCTTTAAATCTGACAGCACAAAAATTATAAGCAGCTGTAAAACAGGAGATTCAACGAAAGTGATGAGTTGAAATTCTCCCACCGTATGAAATAGGAAACTGGTAAGCACATAGAACAATCCGAAGGAGAAAATTAGCACAAACAAATCGTACAGATTGAGTATAGACAAAACCCAACACCACAAATCTGCAGTTGCGGTTCCTGAACGTTTGAAAAGCAATCGTTGCAGAGAAGAATTTGACCAACCAACTCCTAGTATTTCGATGGTAGCAGCAGCAAGCAACACCAAAACATTTAGCCCCACCGCTATAAGACTGAACTCAGCTAGCCTGGTTGCGGCAAGTACGGCATCGAGTAGCAATTGTGGTTGCCCAACCATGTCTAATAACCGCTCATGGTAATAACCCACAAATACGAATACGGCTACAACAGCGAGAAAGATTACCTTGGTTTTCATGCTTACAAAACCTGCTGAATAGTTGGGCTTTCAAACCACTTCACCTCCTCATCTTTCTTAAACCAAGTAAGTTGCCGTTTGGCAAACCTCCGCGTGTTAATCTTAATCTTATCGGTGGCTTCTTCCAAGGTCATTTCGTTAGCCAAATATGTAAACAGCTCCTTATACCCAACGGTATTGAGTGCATTTAAATGTCGTTTATCAAATACGGATTTGGCCTCTTCCAACCAGCCAGCTTCCAGCATTAAATCAACGCGCTTGTTTATGCGGTCGTAAAGTTCTTCTCGCGGCAGCTCAAGGCCAATTTTCTCAATCTTAAACGTGCGCTGCTTTTTTGCCCCTTCGTGAAAGGAAGAAAATGGCTTTCCTGTTGAAAGGCACACTTCCAACGCTCGGATAACTCGTTGAGGGTTTTGCACATCCATTTTCTCAAAATGAACAGGGTCGAGGTTTTGTAATTCACACTGAAGTGTTTCCAAACCTTCGTGTTCCAATCGCTCAGTTAATTGTTCCCGAATCAATTCGTTGGCTTTTGGCACATCGTCCAACCCTTCGCAAAGCGCTTTTATGTAGAGTCCAGTTCCTCCGCAACACACAACCGTGTCATGCTCTTGAAACAGGTTTTCGAGTAATTCCAACGCATTACGTTCAAACACTCCAGCGTTGTAGTCTTCTTCTAGTAAAAGATTGCCTACAAAATGGTGCTTTACACGTTGGAGTTCTTCGGTACTAGGCTGTGCCGTTCCGATGGGAATCTCCTTATAAAGTTGACGACTATCTGCCGATATAATCTCGGTCTGTAGCTGCTCTGCCAAGGCAATGGCAAAGTCGGTTTTTCCGACAGCCGTAGGTCCACAAATAACAATTAAAGTTTTGACTGCCTCAGTAGGCATTACATCAAATCATCCATATTGAAATCATCGAAACCTTCCTCTTTCTTCGTGCTCTCCTTCTTTAGCTTGTCAAAATCAACTTTAGGAGCTTTTAGCTTACCTGTTTTACTGGCCTTCTCTGCTTGCTTTTGCATGCGTTCTATTTCCTTTTCAGAAGGACCATCGCCATCAAACATATCGGCATCCATCTCTGGAATGTCAACATCGCCTGATTCATCCACAATTGGTTCTGGTGGCGGCTGAGAATAGTAAGGTGGAGCGCCTTCACTTTTGGAGCACCGAGGGTAAGTCACCCCATCTTCATCCTTCAATATTTTTTGCAACTCCAGCGCCAATCCAACCTCTTTGTAGCTCATGGTTACACATAGAAATCGCTGTCGCGGAAAATTGATATGGCTAACAATTTTCTGATGATCACCATCTAGGTTGCCATCTAACTCAACCACGGTGTCTCCTTCATACCACTGTTGGTCAGAACTGACGTATTCCGCAGCCTGATTTGGCTGAAAATTGAACGACTGAACAATTTGTTTGTGTAAATCAGCAAAACGTTGACGGCCTTGAATTTCAATATCACGATAAATCTCGTGGTCATCTTCAATAAAAACTCTGATACGGTAAACTGCCATGATTAAAATTCGAAAACGCGAATAACGGAAAAAAGAAAAACGTGTATTAAACCTCCAATTGCTATAATGGTTTCGTCTAAAACGCGTTTCTTACTTATCATTTCAACTTTATAGCCACTTCAAGCCCCAATTCATTTCCTTTCTGTTCCATAAAAAATACCGCAGCTTGCCGGCTGTTTTCAATATCGCCATCCATAATAGCGTCTTTTATGGCGTCTTTAATCGTGCCCACTTCGCGACAAGGTTTTATTGCAAACGCTTGCATAATCTCCTCGCCACTCACGGGAGGTTGCCAACTACGAACGCGGTCCTTCTCCTCCACCTCTTTCATTTTCTGGCGCACAAGCTCAAAGTTCTTCATGTAACGCTTCACGCGATTATCATTTTTGCTTGTGATATCTGCTTCGCAAAGCGTCATCAAATCTTCGATATCATCACCAGCTTCAAAGAGCAATCTGCGTACAGCTGAATCGGTAACGACCTCTTGCACCAAAGCAATTGGTCTGAGGTGTAGAAAAACTAATTTCTGAACGTATTTCATTTTCTCATTCAGCGGTAGCTTCAAATCACGAAATACTTCTGGCACAGCTCGTGCACCTCTGTCTTCATGTCCGTGAAACGTCCAACCTACTTTTGGATGAAAACGTTTAGTAATCGGCTTCTCAATGTCGTGCATAATGGCTGCCCAGCGCAACCAAAGATTATCTGTGTTCTCGCAAATATTATCTAACACTTGAAGCGTGTGATAGAAATTATCCTTATGTGCCTTTCCGTTGATGATATCTACCCCGAAAAGCTCCGTCATTTTCGGGAAAATCAAATGCAATAATCCTGTATTGAACAAAAGCTTGAATCCTTTGGAAGGAACTTTGGCTAGAATAATCTTGTTGAGTTCGTCTGTAATTCGTTCTTGAGAAACTATAGAAATCCGTTCTCTGTTNTCATAAATNGCNTGAAAAGATTCATCCTCAATTTGNAAATCNANNTGNGTTGCNAANCGAATAGCNCGCATCATNCGCAANGGATCATCGCTNTAGGTTTTNGCTGGCTCTAATGGNGTTNNNAGAANACCNTTTTTCAAGTCCTCCACGCCATTGAATGGATCNACNAANTCNCCCCAAGTTNCATCATTCANGCTAATCGCCATCGCATTGATCGTGAAATCCCGCCTGTCCTGATCATCCTTGATGGTGCCATCCTCAACCGCAGGTTTGCGAGAATCTTCTGAATATGACTCTTTGCGAGCCCCCACAAATTCTAACTCTAAATCCTTGTGATTAATCATAGCGGTACCAAAACGCTTAAACACACTGATTTTAGAATCTCCAAGTTTTGAAGCAACGGCTCGTGCTAATTCAATTCCTTTTCCAGTT
>JGI20160J14292_10002112_pt1 | contig 16190 bp, 14 predicted proteins | sample COG_10_FD_14292 | JGI IMG/M metagenome (IMG submission 14292) | reverse complement strand
GCTACAATTACTTTTTGCTCATCCTTCCAATCAACTTCTTTTTGATCTATTATTGAATCAGAATTTAAAAATTCACCTAAATCCAACCATTCTTCATTGCCCACGAGGCAGATCGGATCGGATAAAACAAATTCCCCTGTTTCCACTTTTTCACTTATTTCTTCGCGTGTAAAAGGACCAAGATTTTCTCCCTTACTATTGATCCAATATTTATCCATTTTTTGTTATTATCATTCAATTCAATCCATTACAAGGATGCGTTTATTATATTAATTTATTTAATTTATATAATAAATTTTTGAGTTGAAATTCATACGATTCCTTCATTGCTTCTCTTGATTGAATAAGAGGTCACAGCCTAAAAATACCTCTTTTAGGTGTTTCCCGAAAACACGATTATTGAAAGGAAAGTGCTTCCGTTTCGCAGTTAAGTAAAATTCTTAAATTGAGTGAAGCAAAGAAACCGCTTCCCCAAATCGATCAAAGGCATCTTTACCTCCATGAAGTCGAATACGGTCAAAGACACTGGGATTGGATGGTCGTGGAAAAGTGATTTCCAAGTTTTGTAAAAACGGGGGAAAAAGGTCGCTATGTGAACTAAGGAAGAAAGAATCTTTCTCCATTGTACGGACAATTTCATTTTCTACTTTTTTTCGGTAATCTGGCCCTGGCAAGATGCAGTCTTCTATTCCACATGCAATTACACACAAGAGATTGTCGGGTTCATTTTCTAAATAATTCAACATATCTTGCCCGACAACCTTGTAGGGAATCCTTTCCCCCATTCCCGCTTCCCCGGATAGATAGGATAAAATAGATTTTTCCTGTATGTCGCTGTAAAAAGGTTCGACTGCCACATAATTCTTGGCACCACTTCCACTTGCCAATGCATACCCGTAAGACATCATTCCAGCACCCAATTCGACCACTCGCCTCCCCTTCAGCAGGGAGTGCAGTATTTTACCATTGGGGGTAAAAGACCACTCATAAAGGGCCCGGGTAAACTCGCCCCCGGGTGCGGCAAAGCCAGTACCCAAATCCCTTGATTGACTAAGCCGCTCGCGCCAGTCACGGGAATTACCGCCTGCCTGATTTCCTCCAATCATTGAATCAAAATTCCCGATTGAGCATGTATTGGATTAAATCCTGTAAGAACTGACAATCTCCGCCCACCGCATTCAGCGTTTGAAGAGCATTCTCTGTGTGTTGCGCCGCGAGAAGCCGTGCCTCGTTTTCGCCCTTTAGGGAAACCCAAGTGATCTTCCCGTTTTCACTATCATGATGCGCATCCTTACCTAACTGCGCCGTAGTTTGGGTAACATCGAGCAGATCATCCACTGCCTGAAATGCAAGGCCAAGAGAATGACCAACCCTGCCTATCTGGGTAAGTTTTTTCGAGTTTCGCCCCTCCTTTCCGACGCGGAACCCCATCTGGAGGGAAGCTTCAATCATCGCGGCTGTTTTATTCGAGTGTATATATGAAAGGCTCTCTTCATCTGGGTCATTTCCCTCTGAAAGAAGGTCCTGCATTTGACCACCAACTAATTTTTGACTACCCGCAGTCCGACTGAGCATACAAACTAAATCGAGTCCAAGCTGAGGATCTCCTGCATATGCATTGGCCAGGATTTCAAAAGCGAGTGGTTGAAGCGCATCTCCGGCAAGTATTGCAGTAGCCTCATCAAAAGCTTTGTGACAACTGGGCTCCCCGCGCCTAAGATCAGAGTTGTCCATCGCGGGTAAGTCATCATGAATCAGGCTGTATGTATGAATGCATTCAATGGCAATGGCAGCGGGTAATGGATCCACTGGATTAGGGAATATTTCGTGAGCTGCTAATACTAAAATAGGTCGCAAGCGTTTGCCTCCAGCATTCATGCTGTGACGCATAGCCTGATGAAGTACTTCTGGTTGAACTGAGCTTGCAGGAAGTGCTTGCTCAAGCCTTAGGTTGAGCAAGTCCTGCCAATTTTTTAACTTTTGTTGAAAATTCATGTCTTGCGAATTGAAATCACTATGTCATTATATTTGAGTTATGCCAAGTTTGGAAGCGGTGTGTGGAAGGCTTTTTGGTCACCCGGGTTGGGTGTCCAAGGCTTTATGGGGGGGTGCATTATGCTTCATTCCCGTTCTCAATCTATTTTCTTTAGGTTATCTTCTGGAATACACTGTTCGTTTGCGTCAAAATAAGGAATGGCATTTACCCGATTGGAAAGAAATGGAACCTGTTTCCCTTTTTTCCGGAGGCTTGCAAGTTTTTCTACTTATCCTTGCTTACGCAGGATGCCCAGTTTTAATTGGCCTGCTTGCAAGTATGCTCGTGGATTTACTCACCTTCAGCTTCCTTGGTATAGTAAGTTACTTTCCATTGGCAGCGGGTGCATTTGTCGCCCCTTTTCTTTTTCTATCTTCCATGCATGTATTCGTTCGAGACGGTTTATATTCGGATGCATGGAGGGTAAATCTTGTATTACAAGTTGCCAAGGCTATGGCACCGAAGTTAATTCTCCCGATTATTGCCTTTTGGGGTGTCCTGTTACTGGCTGTTCCCTTATACGGCTTTTCGTTCTTTCTTGGCATATGGGTTTTACTGGCCTATTCAAGTGCATTAAATTTTTCGAAAATAAATCAGGATTGATTTAATCTTCACTTATTCAGTCCCCTTTTTTAAACTATGCCTACTTACGACTATAAATGCCAAGCTTGCGGACATGACTGGGAATTATTTCAGTCCATGAAGGATCCCCATGTGAAGTCTTGCCCCAAATGTAAAAAACGCAAAGCCAAGCGCCTGCTCGGATTAGGTGCAGGAATTATTTTTAAAGGTACCGGATTTTACGAAACTGATTATAAGAAAAAGGCTCCAGGCAAAAAAGGGGATAATTCTGATTCCTCGTCCGAGACATCCAAAACTAAAGAAAAAGAATCCTCTCCCAAAAAGGACACCCAAAAAGAATCCTCCCCCAAGAAGGATAAGGTAAAATCAACCTCGTAAGTATTTCTGTTCACTTATCTAGAATATGGCTACAAGTGCACTCGTTTTACTCGCGGATAATTTTGAAGAAATTGAAGCAGTTGTACCGATTGACCTTTTACGCAGAGCGGAGATTTCGGTAACCGTTGCCTCCTGTACCCAACACTTACTGGTACAGGGCAGGTCGAGAATTTCTGTGCAGGCAGATTGCATGGTACAGGAATTGGGGGAACAACAATTTGATCTTATCGTATTACCAGGTGGTCCTGGTGTTTTCAAATTGAGGAAAAACCGACTAATTCAAAAAATTATTCAAAATTTCAACAATGAAAAAAAATGGATTGGGGCAATATGTGCGGCCCCCCTGCTTCTTCTTGATGCAGAAGTCTTGGGGGATTCAAAATATACTGCCCATTCAAGTGTTGTGAACGAACTCCCCCACATCATTTCCGGTCAGGATGTAGTCTGCGATGGCACGATTATAACTTCTCCGGGTGCTGGTACTGCAATTGCGTTTGGATTGGCCTTAATCGAAGCACTGACCGGCTCTAACCAAGCAAGGTTAATTGCAGATTCAATCCATGCCCCTCATTCAAAATTAGGAATTGATTAATTGAAAGCATTTAGACGTTTTGCCAAAAAAGAACGGGCCGCACGATTGGAAGAGGTGGCAATTCCGAATCTTCAAAAAAACGATGTCTTAGTAAAGGTATCACATTGTGGGATCTGTGGGTCCGACCTTCATGCTTGGCTCAATCACAAGGGGTATGAATCAGTCCTACCAGAGGTCACCTTTGGACATGAATTATCAGGTACTATCGTACAATCAACTGTTGAGGATGGAAAGTACCATGTGGGGCAAAAAGTCGTCATGATTGCCCTGCAAACTCAACATGACCCGAGTGATCCCTTTTGCCAAAATGGCCTACCACAGCTCTCCCCAAGAAGAAGAGTACAAGGATTGCATTTGGATGGAGGAATGGCAGAATATATTGCCGTGGAGGAAGAATTTTTACTGCCAATCCCTGAGGGTTTATCAATGGAATTAGCGGCACTGACTGAACCTCTTTCCGTCGCAGAACATTGTATTGAAAACCGTACATCTATTCAAAAAAATGACCGTGTTGTGGTCAGCGGCCCAGGCATCATTGGAATGCTATGTGCAATTTCGGCCCGCTCACGCGGAGCGGAGGTCGTAATGGTGGGAACAGAAATGGATGAAGAAATCCGCTTGTCAGCAGCCAGAAAACTTGGTTTTGAAACTATTGTAGTGGGTCCACAATTAACTCCTTTATGCAAACAAGTGGAGGAAAAATTTCCGGGCGGAGCGGATGCATTGGTGGAAGCATCAGGAGCACCGTTCGCATTAAGTGAGGCATGGCGTTCGGTTCGACCCAATGGAACAGTCACTGCCATTGCACTCTACTCTCGTACCATCGACTTAGACCTCACGCAATTTCTTCGCAAACAAATTGATCTCCGCACGAGCTATGCCTCCTCTAGACCTGACTACCTTCGTGCATTTGAACTGTTTAAGAACGGACAAGTGAATGCAGAAGACTTGATTAGCAATTACCAGTTAAAAGATGCAGAGCAGGGATTTAAAGACAGCGAGAATTTACGGGTAATGAAAGCGGTACTTAACTGTCAAAAGTAAGAAAAACGCGAGTGGGGCTTTGTTTTTGTGGCTTTGGTTTGAGGGACTACCAATCAGTAGCCAAGAACTGTACCAAAGACTTAAGAAAAAGGGTGTACTCGTAGTTATCCAGTCACTACTTTTTTCCTGGGATGGAAAAGAAACCTCGAGGGAACTTAAAATCTATTCCGACTGATTATTTTCTGCGACTGCAGGATCAATCTGACCTGAAGTTCCACCGGTCACGGGTAGAGAGTTTTTTGTAGCATTAGCCTCGCTCACTTCTACTGGTGCAGGGGGAAGTAAAGGAACACTGGAATTAAGATCTGCAACTGGTTCTTCTGGTTTTGGTATTACTTGTAAAAGCTCAACTTCAAATACCAAAGTTTCATTAGGACCGATCGAGTTACTTCCATTCTCTCCGTAAGCAAGGTCCGCAGGTATGTACAATTTCCACTTTGCACCCTCTTTCATAAGTTGAAGCGCTTCAGTCCAACCTTTTATGACACCACTTACCCCAAAAGAAGCTGGTTCATCACGATCAACTGATGAATCAAAGACCTCTCCATCGATTAGAGTACCATGGTAATGGACCTTCACCGTATCCTCACTGCTTGGAATTATTCCGTCCCCTTTCGTAATCACTTGATATTGCAATCCACTTTCTAAAGAAACCACATTCTTTCTCTTTCCATTTTTTTTCAAAAATGTAATGCCCTTGGCTAAATTCAAGTCGGGTAAGGATTTAGCAACCGCAAGAAATTCATTGGTTTTAATTAAATCTTCCAAACGGGAAAGAAAATAGGATGCATTACTATCACCCGCCAACTTTTCCTTGTGTGAAGAAAGGGAGTCCATGTCATTTTCTGCCAATGACTGAAGAGCAAGTAAAAATCGGGCTTCCTGTCGATCTGCGGGTAAATAACTGGAACTTGTTGCTAAGTTTTCCAAGACAACTTTTCCTTCAGCTCCTTTCATTCCTTCATCTTTAAGTAATGAAACGGCTTGCCCTAAAAGAGCCCTCCCCGCAAGTGGATCACTTCCTAATTCCGTAACCGCCAACTTAAAATTCTCCGCCGATAAACTGTACCGCTTATCCCGATACTGAATCACCGCTGCCCGGTAACGGGCAACTCCGGCAAGAGTATCGTCGTAATCAGACGCGAATGATAAAAAGCGGTCTTCTGCACCTTCTGAGTCTATACTCGCAGAAAGAAATCGGTAGGATCGTTCGGATTGTGTATTCCGCTCAGAGCGATCCCAATAATAGTAAAAACTTACACCAAATAAAATTGCACTAAGAATTATAAATAGCGACTTCTTACTCTTATTCCACGCGTCTGCCTCGCTGTAACTGTGTTCAGCAGCCTGTTCGGCAGATAGCCCCTCCTGGTCATTTTCACCAGGAATGGTGGTATCGTTGTTTTTTTCGGATTCGGATTCTTTATTAGTGGCCATGGAACAGTTTATGGAAAAGGGAATATAGTCCCTATTTTTTAAATAAAGTCAACGGCTAGGTTTAAGAAGGCACGCGATGAAAAACTCATGAATAATTGATTCTTTATAATTCAATTGAAAAAAAAAGATCGGTCAGTCCAATTTCGGCTGATCCCAAAAGCGATAAGGATCTTCCAACCTGACCATTTCTTTCAGTAAAAGTTCTTCCATCTCCATTAATTTTTTTGAATAACTCGATAAATTGGCTAAGTTAATCTGATTCTTTTTCGGTTGATTTCCAGTCTTCTGAATTACTTCTTTTGAATGATGTTCGATTACTAATTCATTTGGGTTTTCCTTGAGGTTAAAAAGTTGAGTCTCGCGGACTTGTCCATCTAGTGTGTCGTACTTGATTAATTTCCAATCTCCTTTACGAATCGAGCGCATCCCCGGTTTTGTACCTCCGCAATATGCTCCGTATAGGAGTGGACGAATTATTTTCTTTTTTCCCATCAAGACAGGCTTTAAACTTTTACCCTGAGCAGTTTTGGGTATAGGTATGCCTGAAAGCTCACATAGTGTGGGCAAGATATCAAGCAGGTAACTATTGCCCGCATTTCGACTCATGGGCTTTATCCCTGGACCACTTACGATAAAAGGAACTCTCCAGGAATGTTCATAAAGATTCTGCTTCCCCATTAAGCCGTGCCGACCAACCGCAATTCCGTGGTCCGAAGTATAAAAAATATAGGTATTTTCAAACTCTCCGATTTCCTTCAGCTTGTTGATTACTAATCCAACCTGATCGTCAATATTTTCGATACAAGCGTATTCCCGGCCCAATTCATTTCGTACTGTTGCTTCAGTTCGCGAGGTCTTCACCCCGGGAACATTAACCTCATCTCTTAGCTTCGGGTGACCATGATGAAAAGGATGAGCAGGGAGCCAGGAAATGGGTAGCTTCGGAGCTTTGCGATTGATCGTGGTAGGAGGATTCTGAACATTTTCTGCACCGTACTTATCCAGTAAATCATTTCTTCCATTACGGGCATCATGGGGGTGAGAAAATCCAAAGTAAATGAGGAAGGGTTTTTCTTCTTTTCGTACACGTCTTTCCTCGAGGTATGAAAGAACCTGGCTACCATGCCATTGACTGCCACTGTCTTCATCTGCATTCCGGCAGCTTTTATCTTTTACAATTTGAAAAAGTTCGTTTGCCAATCCATAGCTATTTCCATTTTTACATGTTCTAAAGGTTTCATATCCAGCACGATTAAATACTGCTGGTAGGGTATTTTGGAGAATCTCTACTCTCGGGCCCCTTCCCTCTTCCTGTTTACGATGCTTTTTGCCACGGGGAGGTAAGTTCCAAAGTGTGCGACCACTCATAATCATGGTGCGAGATGGCGAACAGACTGCACCGCTCATTGACCCCATATGATAAGCCTGATCTAAAACCATACCCGAAGAAGCCAACTTATCAATGTGCGGTGTTTGGCATACTTTATTACCATAACTGGATAAGGTATGAGGTGCCTGATCATCAGTGAGAATGAATAGTATATTCGGTTTTTTGGCTAAAACTGAGAATACAAACAAGAAGAGCATTATTGCAGAATGTTTCATAATACCACCCCTAGTATTTCAGACGGGATCGGTCAAGTTGCACAAGACTGGGTGAAACAAAAAAAATTATAATGTCCGAATCAAATATCACCAGGGAGAGTAAACTAAGGACTAGTTCCCCGTAGTAAAAACCAACTTTTGGCAGCGCTGAAAAGGTGGGAAGGATATTAAAAAGGAGAAGAAAATAATACCCGTATCCGGTTAATCGAACACAACTGTTTTGTTTTGATAAACCAGTACTCGGTTTTGCAAATGCCTACGGACAGCAGTGGAAAGAACCAACTTTTCAAGGTCGCGTCCTTTTTCGATTAGATCCTTTGGACCGTGTCGATGACTAACCCGGTTGACATCCTGTCCGATAATCGGACCTTCATCCAGGTCTTCGGTTACATAATGGGCAGTTGCCCCTATCAACTTCACACCCCTAGTGTAAGCTTGATGGTAGGGTTTCGCACCCGCGAAGGAGGGAAGGAAGGAATGATGGATATTAATTACCGGACAACCTACATTTACGAGAAAGTCTTTACTTAAAATCTGCATGTACCGGGCCAACACCAACAGTTCTATTTTCTGATCACGAATCCATTGAATTTGCTTGGCTTCCTCTTCCTTCTTATTTTCTGAGGTCAGGTTGAAGTAGTGGAAGGGAAGTTGATAGGAGGCGGAAATGTCTTCTAAGTCTCTGTGATTGGACAAAACGCCAGTTAATTCAGCATTCCACTCGCCTGATCTGACTCGCAATGCAAGGTCGTGCAGGCAATGATCTGCCTTGGATACCATTACCCCAATTTTGGGCCGGTCATTATGATAACCTATCCGTACAGTCATGCTTAATTCAGACTGTACCATTTCCTGGAAAGCAGTCCCCTCCTCTACCGGGTCACTTCCTAAGGAACATTCCCATTCAACCCGTTGAAAGAAAACATTTTCCTGACGGTCGAGGTGTTGGTCAGCATGTAGTACATTGCTTCCGCGTTCATGAATCCACCAGCCACCCTTGCGACAATACCGGGTCGATCCGATCCGTAAAGCAGGGCAGTAATTGAATTCATGAAAAATCAGGACCTGGAATAATCCTGCAAAGACTTCACCGAAAAATTTCGATCCTTAAGCGAACGAATGCCATCCAACGCTGCAAAAGCGGAGCCTAGTGTAGTAATTACTGGAACACCGTGCAGGACAGCTTGGCTACGAATGCCATTTTCATCCCGTCTTGGAATTAATCCAAGGGGGGTATTGATTACGAGATGGATTTTTCCATTCTTGATCAAATCGGCGACATTAGGTCGCCCTTCACTGATACGCAAAACACTCTCTGCTTCTATCCCATGTTCTTGTAAAAAGGCGGCAGTTCCTTCAGTGGAATAAAAAGAAAAGCCAAGCTCAGATAATCCCCGGGCAACAAGGAGGGCTTTTTCTTTATCGGAATCCTTTACACTTAGAAAAACATTGCCCTCAAGGGGTAACGAGGGCTTGGCAGCCATTTGAGTCTTGGCAAAAGCAATTCCAAAATCTTCGTCCTGCCCCATTACTTCACCTGTACTTCTCATCTCTGGTGTCAGTACAATCGGAGAACCGGGGAAACGGCTAAAGGGAAAAACAGATTCCTTAATCGCCCAATGCTTGGGGATAACTTCTTCGGTAAAACCAAGGTCTTTCAGTTTGGCACCTGCCATTACACGAGCCCCTAATTTAGCTAAAGGCACACCGATTGCCTTACTGACAAATGGAATTGTTCGTGAAGCACGAGGATTTACCTCAATCAGAAATAATTCACCTCCTTTGATCGCGAATTGGATGTTCATTAGGCCAATTACCCCCAAGGCTTTTGCTAAATCATGAGAAGCTTGTCGGACCTCATCAATCATCTCCTTTGCTAATTCATGGGGAGGCAGAACCATTGCCGCATCCCCACTATGCACTCCTGCAAATTCAATATGCTGAAGCATTCCCCCGACCACCGTAGTTTCGCCATCGGAGATACAATCCACATCTAACTCGATTGCTTCCTCAAGAAACTTGTCCAACAGTACCGGTTTACCAGGGGCCACCGCAAATGCCTCCTTCACCACCTTCTCCAGTTCATTCTCGTCATAAACGATGAACATTCCACGACCGCCCAAGACAAAAGAAGGGCGTAACAAAACGGGGTACCCAATACGTGCTGCGGCATCTTTTGCATCTTCCGGTCTGAGGGCAGTTTCATTATCTGGTTGTTTAAGACCTAACTGATTCAGAATTTGCTTAAATTTCTCACGATCCTCCGCCAAGTCAATACTTTCGGGGGAAGTTCCGATCACATTAACGCCAGCCTTTTCTAATCCACTGGCCAAATTAAGGGGAGTTTGTCCACCATATTGAACAATTGCACCGTCACACTTTTCCTGATGGTAAACCTCCAATACATCTTCAAGAGTGAGGGGTTCAAAATATAATCGATCCGATACATCATAATCTGTGGACACTGTCTCTGGATTAGAATTCACCATTACTGTTTCAAAGCCAGCCTCTCTCAAAGCAAAGGAGGCATGGACACAACAATAATCGAATTCAATTCCCTGCCCGATTCGATTCGGCCCCCCACCAAGAATCATAATTTTCTTATTACTGGATCGAATAATTTCATTCTCATCACCATAAGAGGAGTAAAAATACGGAGTAAAAGCTTCAAACTCAGCAGCACAAGTATCCACTAATCTAAAAGTCGTGTGGATTCCTAATGATTCTCTGCGTTCTTTAACCGCGGGAGGTTCACAGGACCAAAAATCTGCTAGTTGACGGTCCGAAAAACCAAACTCCTTGGCACTTCTCATTAATTCATAATCAACCCCGTCCTAAAGTGGTTTCCTTCAAGATCGATTCGAGAGAATAAATTTCACTCAGTTGTGCGGTAAACCAAGGATCAATTCCAGATTTCTGTGAGATTTCCTCAGCAGTCATTCCTGATTCATACGCGCAGTAAAGGTACTGCGGACGTTCGGCAGAAGGCCTTTTTACGCCGGCTCGGATCAACGAGGAATCCAAATCAATCTCAGACAATTTACCTGCCTCAAACCCTTGCAGTCCAATTTCTAAAGAACGCAAGGCTTTTTGAAAAGATTCTTTAAAAGTACGCCCAATTGCCATGGCTTCGCCAACGGACTTCATCGCTGAAGTTAAAGTCGAATCCGCTTCTGGGAATTTCTCGAAAGTAAAACGGGGAATTTTGGTAACCACATAATCAATTGATGGTTCGAAACAGGCTGGTGTTTCCTTGGTCACATCATTTTGTAATTCATCCAGCGAATATCCCACCGCTAATTTCGCCGCAAATTTGGCAATAGGAAATCCAGTTGCTTTAGAAGCAAGTGCCGAACTTCTGGAAACACGGGGGTTCATTTCGATCACCACCATTCTTCCAGTCTTCGGGTCCGTTGCAAATTGAATGTTACTTCCTCCTGTCTCCACGCCAATTTCGCGAATGCAGGCAAATGAGGCATCTCTCATTAATTGATATTCTTTATCCGACAGTGTCATCGCAGGTGCGACTGTGATCGAATCTCCTGTATGAACCCCCATGGGGTCGAAATTTTCAATCGAACAGATAACCACACATTGGTCTTTGTAGTCGCGCATGACCTCCATCTCATACTCTTTCCAACCAAGAAGACATTCTTCCACTAAAACCTGATTGATGGGAGAAGCATCGAGACCCATGCGAAGCATTTCATCAAACTCCTCGCGATTGTAAGCAATTCCCCCTCCCGTTCCACCCAGGGTAAAGGCAGGTCTTAAAATAATCGGAAAGTCACCTAGTTTGGATATACAATCGTGTCCTTCCTCAAATGAAGTCACCGAAAAAGAAAGTGCTACATCCAAGCCAATCTCAAGCATTGCCTGCTTAAATAGTTCACGATCCTCGCCTTTTTTAATTGCTTCCGGTTTTGCCCCAATCATTTCGACTCCGAATTCGTCGAGGATTCCGGCATGAAATAATTCAAGAGATAAATTGAGTCCTGTCTGTCCGCCAAGAGTAGGCAACAACGCGTCCGGTCTTTCCTTCTCGATTATTTTGCGAACACTTTCAACAGTGAGTGGCTCGACATAAGTTGCGTCTGCAAACTCTGGATCAGTCATAATCGTGGCCGGATTACTATTGACCAAAGATACACGGTACCCCTCCTCCCGCAAAGCCTTGCAGGCTTGAGCACCACTGTAATCAAACTCGCAAGCTTGACCAATGATTATTGGGCCAGACCCGATTATTAAAATGTGATTGATGTCGTTTCTTCTAGGCATGCAGAGTTCTGTCGATAATTAAGGGCAAAAAAAAACCCCATATGGAGTCTTTCTTAAAATATTTTGTGCGATTAAATCAAATCCAATTTTAAAAAAAAGTTTAGGATGCCTTTTTTTTACATTTTGAACAACAAAAACCGATAGTGAGAGTTTTTCGTACTGGTTTTGCCGAGAAAGAACAGGATTTGTTATTCGGTTTAGTTTTTTTGATAAAGGCACTCACATTGGCTGCCGCTTTTTTAAGGCAGTTTCCGCAACAAACTCCATAGGATAATGTCTGAGCAGGATCTACTTTTTTACTAGAGATCGGGCATTTTGAATTTATCGTCTTGACCGAGTTAGGTACGGCGAAAGAAAAGTTAAATATTAAAAAAATGGGCAATAATTTAATGATAAGCATCTTTTTCTGATATTTCATTAATTGAAAAAGACAAGATTTGTTTCAAACAAACTATGCAATCGGGGGTAGCCCACCCCCAATAAGTTCGATCAATGCATCCCTTACCTTTTGTCCACCCGAGACGATTTGTAAGGTTTTTCCAACACTGTTCCAATTCTTGAGACATTCGATAATCGAGTCTACTAAGTCTTCCCGTGGCAAGTAACCATGAAAACCTAAATCTTCGGCCACCTGGACCCGACCTGTCCCCCGTTCATTGATTAAGGTACCGGGAGCAAGTATGGTGTAATCTAACTGCGAGGAACGGAGTCTTGAGTCGGCAACGCCCTTTGCTCTTAAATAGTGCTGGATCCGGGGAGAGTTACTATTCGGGTCTGCTCCAATCGCACTGACCATAATAAATCTCTTTACCCCCGCACTTTCACAATCCCCTATCAATCGAACCGCAGAATTTTGGTCTACATCGGTCGTTTTCTCCGGACCAGTTTGATTGCCAGAGCCGGCAGTAAATACCACCGCGTCAAGCCCCGGAAGGAATGAGGCAATGCCGTCTTCCAAATCGCCCAGAACAGAGGGAACTCCAAGTGCGGTAAATTTTGTTTGCTGACGGGCATCCCGAATTAACCCGACAGGAGAAAAACCGGAAACACCCCATAATTTACCGCATAAAATTGTGCCGACTTTTCCGTTTGCACCTGCAATTAATATTTTCACGATTTAATTCCCTAACCCTTGGTGGTTTAGATTGCAAGATATCGATGGTTAGAATTTGTTCGTCTATCCACGCTGTTATCATTAGCATAATAATCTTTTTTTACCAATGACCCGTCCTGTTAGAACTCGAATCGCCCCTTCCCCAACTGGCGCTCCCCATGTGGGCACAGCCTACATGGCTTTGTTTAATTTAGCTTTTGCTCAAAAGAACCAAGGCAAAATGGTCCTAAGAATAGAAGATACTGACCAGGAACGGTCCACGGAAGAATCTGAAGATGCAATTCTTCAATCGCTCCAATGGCTCGGGATTAAATGGGATGAAGGACCCGACCGGGGCGGTGATTTTGGGCCTTATCGACAAAGTGAACGAAAAGATATTCATTCCGAACATGTCCAGCTTTTACTGGATCAGGGGAATGCCTATCCATGCTTTTGCACTGCCGAGCGTTTGAATGAAGTCCGAGCAAAGCAAATGCAGGCAAAAGAAACTCCAAGATACGACGGACATTGCTTATCATTGAGCAGGGAAGAAGCTCAAAGAAAAATGGACGCAGGGGAAAAGTATGTGGTTCGCCTAAAAATTCCATCGGAAGGACAATGTACATTTAATGATGAACTTCGCGGAGAAGTGACAATTGACTGGAAACAAATCGACCACCAAGTTTTACAGAAATCGGACGGTTTTCCAACNTACCACCTTGCTAATGTAGTCGATGATCATTTAATGGAAATTTCTCATGTGATCCGTGGCGAGGAATGGATTAGCAGTACGCCAAAGCATATTTTACTGTATGAATATTTCAAATGGGACCCTCCCGTATTTGCACATCTACCCCTTCTGAGAAATCCAGATAAGTCGAAACTTTCCAAAAGGAAAAACCCAACGGGAATAAATTATTACCGGGACGCCGGGTATTTACCAGAAGCGATGAGTAATTACCTCGGAATGATGGGGTATACTTTACCAGATCAACGAGAAATCTTTTCAATAGATGAATTATCCGAAAGTTTTGACATTTCAAGAATGAGTCTGGGCGGACCGATTTTCGATTTGGCTAAACTAAAATGGCTTAATGGTCGATATCTTCGAGAAAAATTAACTGGTGAGGAAGTGGTAAAACGCTTGCTCGAATGGAAACTTAACCCCGAGTTCCTCGAAAAAATTCTTCCCCATGCTCTCCAGAGATTAGAAAATTTTTCTGACTTTATCCCCTTGGCTGGTTTTCTCTTTGATGAACACCCGACCCTTCACTTTTCTTCGCTCATTGGAAAGATTGAACCAAGTGACGCCAGTAAATTGCTCAAAGTATGTGAATGGGAACTGGAAAAGATAAACTCATGGGATCGGGATAATATTGCACAGGTTTTTCAAAATATTGCGGAAAAGGAAGAAAAAAAATTAAAGGAAATCCTACCCCTATTCTTCCAGGCAATCAGCGGCAGTAATGTCTCACTCCCCATTTTTGATTCAATGAATATACTCGGGGTGGATTTGGTTCGTATACGACTTCGAAGAGCTCTTGAATTACTCGCATCTGAAGGAGCCGGACTCAGCAAAAAAGGACTCAAGTCCTTGGAAAAACAATACCGGATACAATATGGTGACCGAATTAATTAATATCCGCCCCACTCTTTACATTCCAATTACAATTAATTTATGAGTTCAGAAAATATTGAAAAAAATCTAGATTTTATTCGCACGCGGGTCAAAGAGGATCAAGAGAGCGGAAAAAACAAAGGTGCAGTCCACACCCGCTTTCCTCCTGAACCAAATGGTTATTTACACCTCGGACATGCAAAAAGTATTTGTTTGAATTTCGGAATTGCCCAGGAATTTGGTGGTCTTTGTAACCTTAGGCTAGATGATACCAATCCGTGGCAGAGAAGGCTGAATACGCCGAAGCGATAAAGGATGATGTTAAATGGCTGGGTTTCAATTGGGAGGAACGGCTCTTTCACGCATCGGATTACTTCGACCAGCTTTTTGAATGGGCCAAGGATTTAATTAAGTCCAATAAAGCATTTGTATGTGACCTTTCTTTTGAGGAGATGAGAAAAGCAAGGGGGACATTAGTCTCACCAGGAGAACACAGCCCATTTCGTGACCGGACAATCGAGGAAAATCTCGACCTTTTTGAAAAAATGAAAGTGGGTGCTTTTCCGGAGGGTACAAAAACATTGCGGGTCAAGATTGATATGGCATCTCCCAATATGAATCTCCGCGATCCCGTGATCTACCGAATCATTCATAAAGACCATCCTAAGACAGGGGATCAGTGGAAAATTTATCCATCTTATGATTTTGCACACGGACAGTCAGATTCAATTGAAGGCATTACCCACTCGCTTTGTACACTTGAATTTGAACATCATCGCCCATTATACGATTGGTTTTGTGAGAATTTAAAAATCCACCATCCACAACAGATTGAATTTGCCCGACTCAATCTGACTTATGTGGTAATGAGTAAGCGTAAAATGCTTCGTCTTGTAGAAGAAGGCCATGTAAGCGGATGGGACGATCCTCGCATGCCCACTCTCCAAGGAATGAGAAGACGTGGATTTTCTCCTCAAACAATTCTTGATTTTTCAGAACGGGTCGGTTTGGCAAAGCGGGAAAATGTCATCGAAGTTGAACTTTTAGAACATTGCTTACGTCAGGATTTAAATAAAAGAGCTCCCCGAAGACTTGGAGTCTTAAATCCACTCAAACTTACTATCGAAAACTACCCGGACGGTCAGTCCGAAGAGATTGATGCGGTAAATAACCCCGAAAACCCGGAAGAAGGAACCCGAAAAGTTCCATTTTCCAGTGAACTTTTTATTGATCGTAATGACTTTATGGAAGACCCGCCCAAAAAGTACTTTCGTTTAGCACCGGGTAAAGAAGTAAGGCTAAAATATGCTTATTATGTAACCTGCAAAGAATTTCTGACAAATGAGGAAGGAGAAATTACTGAAGTTATATGTACCTATGACCCCGAATCTAGGGGAGGAGACTCCCCTGACGGCAGGAAGGTCAAGGGAACCATTCAGTGGGTAGATGCGAAGACATCTACCCCCACTCAAGTTCGATTATACGATCGATTATTTTCTGTACCTAATCCTGAAGATACTGAAGATGG
>JGI20160J14292_10002108_pt1 | contig 16201 bp, 18 predicted proteins | sample COG_10_FD_14292 | JGI IMG/M metagenome (IMG submission 14292) | reverse complement strand
AAAATTGGTCTATTTGGTGGTGCTGGTGTCGGTAAAACAGTACTTATTATGGAATTAATTAACAACGTAGCAAAAGCACATGGTGGATTTTCTGTATTTGCAGGAGTTGGAGAAAGAACTAGAGAAGGAAATGATCTTTATCATGAAATGATAGATTCAGGAGTTATTAAGCCTGAGGGACCAGGATCAAAAGCAGCACTAGTTTATGGACAAATGAACGAGCCTCCTGGGGCTAGAGCAAGAGTTGCCTTAACAGGTTTAACTGTAGCTGAATATTTTAGAGATCAGGAAGGTCAAGATGTTCTTTTCTTTGTAGATAATATTTTTAGATTTACACAGGCAGGTTCTGAGGTATCAGCGCTTTTAGGAAGAATACCATCTGCTGTTGGTTATCAACCTACATTAGCTACAGATATGGGTAACCTTCAAGAAAGAATTACTACTACTAACAAAGGATCAATTACTTCTGTACAGGCTATTTATGTGCCTGCGGATGATTTAACTGACCCTGCGCCAGCAACATCGTTTGCTCACTTGGATGCAACTACGGTACTTTCAAGGCAAATTGCTGAAATTGGTATTTATCCTGCAGTAGATCCACTTGATTCTACTTCAAGAATTTTGGACCCAAGAATTGTAGGTGACGAACATTACAGAGTTGCTAGAGAAGTACAAAAAATTTTACAAACCTACAAATCTCTTCAAGATATTATTGCTATTCTTGGTATGGATGAGCTTTCTGAAGAAGATAAGCTTGTTGTAGCAAGAGCTAGAAAAATACAAAGATTTTTATCTCAACCATTCTTTGTTGCTGAAGTATTTACAGGATCACCTGGAAAACTGGTAGATTTAGAATCAACAATAAAAGGTTTTGCAGCTATTTGTAAAGGGGACTATGACCATTTACCTGAGGCTGCTTTTTATATGGTTGGAACTATTGAAGAAGCTATAGAAAAAGCTGAAAAAATGGCGAAAGAAGCTGCTGCTTAATGAGTGAAGAGTTTAAAGTTGAGATAGTAAATCCAGAAAAATCTTTTCTAGTAAAAGAAGATATTTCTGAAGTAGTTATTCCTGCTTTTGAAGGTGAAATGGGAATACTTAAAGATCATATTTCTATTATCTCTTTTTTAAAGCCAGGTATAATTAAAATCTTATCAAAATCAGGTGATGAAAGTTACTATGTAGAAGATGGAATTGTTGAATTTAAAAATAATAATTTATCAATTTTAACAAGTTCAATCTTTAATCTAAATGATTTAGACAAATCTAAACAACAAGATTTACTAAAACAAGCAGAGGAAGAGGCCAGTAAGTCAGATATAAACGATCAGTCTAAATATTTAGTTGACCAAAAAATAGAAGTATTAAGATCGCTTAATTAATAATTTTATTAACTTTTTCTTTTAGTTCTTCGTAAACATGAAGTTTAAAGTCGACAACTAATTCAGTAATTTGATTAAGTGTAACCCATTTCCAATCTAAAAATTCAGGGTTTTCTGTATTAATATTTATTTCTTGTTCATCACCAGTAAATCGCATCAAAAACCATTTTTGTTTTTGTCCTCTATATCTACCTTTCCAAATGATTCCTAATAAACGATCAGGAAGTTCGTATGTTATCGTACCATCTAATTCTTTAATTAATTTCACATTCTTTATGCTAGTCTCTTCTTCAAGTTCTCTGTAGGCAGCTTGCAAGAAATCTTCACCTTCATCAACACCACCTTGAGGCATTTGCCAAAAATTCTTTGGATTATCTATTCTTTTTGCAACAAAAACTTTGTTGTCTTTATTTAAAACTATTATTCCAACACCGCTTCTTAGCGGTAGTTCGCTTGAATTCTTTTTCATATTATCCGTTAAGTAGCTTAATAGCGTAATTTAGTTGATTGTCAGTTTCTGTTTTAATTCTAAAATCATCTCCGACTTCATTAACCTCAATATCAGGTCTTACCCCAACTTTTGAAATAGATTTTCCTGAAGGAAGATAATATTTTGCAACTGTTAGACGTATTGCTCCTTTATTTTTTAGAGGAATTATAGATTGAACAGATCCTTTGCCGTAACTATTTTCTCCAAGTATAATTGCTCTTTTATGATCTTTAAGAGCTCCAGCAACAATTTCAGATGCAGATGCAGAGCCATAATTAATCAAGACTAATAAAGTCTTACCGTCAGTGATATCTCCTTTTCTTGCAAACCATTTTCTATTTTCAGATTTTTTTCTACTTTTTGTTGATACTATTTCACCATCTTCTAAAAAAAAATCAGAAATTTTGATTGCTTGAGATAACAATCCCCCAGGATTATTTCGTAAATCTAAAATAAATGAATTTAGATTTTTATTTTTTTTTAACTCTTTAATTTTTTTTTTAATTTGTTGGCTGCTGTTATCATTAAAAGAAGTTAATCTTATATAGCCAATATTATTTTCCAATAGCTCAGACTTGACAGATTGGACTTCAATTATTTCTCTAATTATATTGAACGTTAAGGCTTTTTTGACTCCTCGTCTTCTAACAGTTAACTCAATTCCAGAACCCACAAGACCTCTCATCAGATCAACTGCTTGACTTAAAGTTTTACCTTGGACTTGAGTATCATTAATTTTAACAATGTAATCACCAGCTTTTATTCCTGCTTTTGATGCGGGTGTATCATCAATTGGAGTAATTACTTTCACAACACCAGCTTCCATACTAACTTCAATTCCCAGACCTCCAAACTCACCACTTGTTTCAGTTTGCATTTCTTCAAAAATTTCAGGGGACATATATGATGAATAAGGGTCTAGAGATTGAAGAAGACCGTTAATAGCTGAGTCCATACTTTCTGATTGATTAATTTCATCAACATATTCTTTATTTATTTTTTCAAGAACTTCTCCAAAAAGATCAATTTTTTTATAAATATCAATTTCTGCTGAACTGATTTGTTTTAAGAAAAGAAATTGCGTAAAAAAAACTATTAAGAAAACTTGAATTTTTTTCATATAATAACTTTCTCTTTTGGAATTAATTCTGACCAAATTTTTTCAAGCTCATAAAACTTTCTTTTTTCAGGATGAAAGATATGTATAATTAGATCGATCCCATCTACTAGCTTCCATTCGCTACTTTCTTTGCCTTCAATTTTTGAGTTTTTAACTCCATTATCTTTAAGCTTGTCTAAAACTTGTTCAGACAAAGATTGTATATGCCTAGAAGACGTTCCACTTGCAATAATCATATAATCAGCCATTGAACTTTTATCTTTTAGATCGATGGTTATAATATCTTCTGCTTTATTAATATCCAATGTATTGACTATAATCTTTTTGAGATCTGAAATTTTATCCATTAATTAAAACTAGACTATCAAATTTTTCTTAATTGAGAAGATGAAATGTTGACTTTTTTAAACTCAATAAATGTAAGAACATTTTTATTTAGTTCCTTAAATGCCTTTGATTTCAAAGAATTTTTTTTATATCCATGACGGTCAAAAACTAGAATGTTACATTTTTGTGAAATTGATCTCGATTTATGCCACTTATGAAAGCTAATTAAGTTATCTGCTCCCATTAAAAAGTAAATTTCGATATTTTTATTTTTTTTAATATAGTTAATTAAATCAATAGTTTTATTTGATTTAATAATATTTTCATAAAATTTAACTGTTATAAATGAATTTGATCCAATAATTTTTTTACAATCTTTAATTCTCTTAGATAAAGCTGTGTCACTTTCTGTTTTAAATGGATTTTTTTTAGTTATTGCCCAGACAATTTTTTTAAGAGCAAATCGTTTTTTTGCTTCTTTCGAGATTGCTAAATGGCCTTTATGAGCTGGATCAAATGATCCACCCAATATTCCAATCTTAATTTTTTTATTATCCAAATTAATCTCTTATTTTTCCTCTGCTTGAAATTTCATATTTATATGAAACTAATTGTGCTAAACCAACAGGACCTCTTGGTGGTAGAGTATTTGTTGAAATACCTACCTCACCTCCAAAACCAAATTCACCACCATCAGCAAATTGAGTTGAAGTATTATGCATCGCAATTGAACTTTTTACATTTTTTAGGAATTGGTTCGCAGTTTTTTCATTTTTAGTAATGATTGCATCTGTATGCATGGTACCGTATTTGTTTATGTGATCAATTGCCTCTTTAACGCTCTTTACAATTTTGACTGATACGGCTGCTGTTAAATATTCTGTTGACCAATCTTTTTCTTTAGCTGGATATAGTCTTCCTTTATAGTGTTTCTTTATAATACTATCGCCATATATTTTACAATCATTTTCCTCAAGTTTTTTTAAAATAGGATTACAAAATTTTTTAACTATTTTTTCATGCATTAGAATAGTTTCTGTTGCACCACAAATACTAGTATTTCTTAACTTTGCATTATAAACAATTTTTGACGCCATATTCAATTCTGCATCTTTATCTATATATGTATGACAAAGACCTTCTAGGTGACCAATGATAGGCACCTTTGAAAATTCTTGAACTCTTTTAACTAAGTTTTTTCCTCCACGTGGAATTATTACATCAATATTTTTTTTCATTTTAGAAAGCATGATATCCACCACTTTTCTTTCTTTAGAGTCTATAAATTGAATAAAGTTTTCATCCACATTATTTTTTTTTAAAGCTTGTCGAAATAATTTTGCTAAAATTCTATTAGTATTTATTGCCTCAGAACCGCCCTTTAAAATTACAGCATTTCCAGACTTAAAACATAATCCTGCTACATCTGAGGTAACATTTGGTCGACTTTCATAAATTACTCCAATAACACCTATTGGTATTGATACTCTTTTAATATTTAATCCATTAGGTCTCTTCCATTTTTCCAAAGTAACGTTTACAGGATCTTTTAGTTTTGAGATTTTTTTAATAGAATCTTTAATGCCCCTTAATTTTGTTTCATCCACAAGAAGTCTGTTAATAAGATTTTTTTTTAACCCTTTATTTTCTGCAAATTTAACATCTTTTTTGTTTTCTCTAAGAATAGATTTTTTTTCTCTATCAAGTAACAGAGCGTAGTTACTTAAAACTTTATTTTTTACTTTAGTATTAATCTTTTTTTCAGATGCTTTTCTTGCTTTGATGCCAATTAAATTCATTAATTTATTCATTTTATAGCTCTACCATATCATCTTTGTGAATAACTTCTGATTTAGCAACATATCCTAATAATTTTTCTATCTCATTAGAATGATGTCCCATAATTTTGGCTATTTCATCAGATGTAAAAGAACTTAAACCTCTAGCACACTCGCTATTTTTTTTATCTAAAATTTTTATATGGTCGCCTTTATTAAATTTTCCAGTGATTTTTTTAATTCCTGCAGCTAGTAAACTTTTTCCAGATTTTAAAGCTTTTTTTGCACCGTCATCGATTATGATTGCACCTTTAGGAGCAACTGAACTAATGATCCATTTTTTTCTAGCATCAAGTTTTGAAACTTTAGGGCTAAACCAAGTACAATAATTTTTATCAATAATTCGAGATATAGGATGGGCATACAATCCATTAGCAATAATCATGTTACAACCTGCTAATTGACAGATTTTTGCTGCTTCAATTTTAGTTTGCATACCTCCACTACCATATTCGTTGATACCTTTAATATTAACTTCTTTTAAATCTTTTTTTAAATCAATTACTTTTTTTATCAATTTAGCATCTTTAAATATTTTTGGATTTTTTGTGTAAAGTCCATCTACATCCGAAAGAAGAATTAACGTATCAGCATTAGTTATTTGAGCTACCCTTGACGCTAATCTATCGTTATCGCCATATTTTATTTCTGTTGTGGCTATAGTGTCNTTTTCATTCACAATTGGAATAAAACCAAGATCAAATAAATTTTCAAAAGTTCTTTTTGCATTTAAAGACCTTCTTCTCTCCTCGGTATCTTCAAGAGTTAGTAAAATTTGTGAAATATTTAATCTATATTTACTAAATGTCTGAGAAAATAAATTCATTAACTCTATTTGACCAATGGACGCTATAGCTTGGCTTTTGTCTAGTTTAATATTTTTTTTATTAAAATTCATTTTTTTACAGCCAAGAGCTATTGCACCAGAACTAACAATAACAATTTTTTGATTTTTATCTTTTAATTTTTGAATATCTTTTGCAAAGCTTGAAAGCCATTTTTTTCTTATTTTCTTATTACCATCAACTAGAAGTGAAGAGCCAATTTTAATAACAATTATTTTTGAATCTTTAAGATACATACGATAATAGTTTTGCTTTAATCTTAGATATAGAATCTTTTTCTAAAGTTGTCATAGTCATTATTTCACAATTTTTACCCTTAGAAAAATGATCAATTACCTCCCTAACAGTACTCTCATCAACCAAATCTATTTTGTTAAGTACTACTAATTCCTTTTTTTCAAGTAATTTTGAGCTATAATTTTTTAATTCATTTTTAACTTGTTCATAAGAGTCATTAAGGTCTAAATTTGTAATATCTATTAAATGTAATAATGATTTGCATCTTTCAATGTGTTTTAAAAATTGAATTCCAAGACCCACACCTTCATGTGCACCCTCTACAAGACCAGGAATATCAGCTATAGTTATTTCTTTATCATCGTAAGATGCAACTCCAAGATTAGGATTAAGAGTAGTAAATCTGTAATTGGCAATTTTTGGATTTGCATTTGTTATTGCGGCTAGCAAACTTGACTTTCCTGCATTAGGCAATCCAATTATACCAATATCAGCAATAGTTTTTAATTGAAGCCATATTGTAAACTCTTCACCAATAGCACCTTTAGTAAATTTTCTAGGTGCTCTATTTGTTGAACTTTTAAATCTAGTATTCCCAAGTCCACCTTTACCACCAATTCCTGCAACAAATTCTTCTCCCTTTTTATTAAAATCAAATATTAAAGTTTTATTATCTTCTTCAAAAACTTGAGTACCAAGTGGTACTTTTAAAATTAAATCATCACCACTTTTTCCTGTACGATTCTGTCCAGCTCCATTTTCTCCTCGTTGAGCTTTATGATGTTGTTGAAATCTATAATCAATTAGTGTGTTAAGATTTTCTTCAGCTCTTAAAATTATAGATCCACCTTTACCACCATCACCTCCATCGGGACCCCCATATTCAACATACTTTTCTCTTCTGAAACTTGGTGAGCCGTCTCCACCATTACCAGCTTTAATATAAATTTTTACTTGATCTAGGAATTTCATAATACAACATCTATTTAAGTTGTACTATTAATTGGGCTTTACTGAAACGAAAGTTCTATCTGCTTTAGATTTTTTGAATACAACTTTACCTTCTATAACTGAAAAAATTGAATGGTCTTTACCCATTCCTACATTTTCACCAGGAAAAATTTTAGTTCCTCTTTGTCTTACAATTATATTTCCAGGTATTACTTTTTCACCACCATACTTTTTAACACCAAGCCTTCGCCCAGCACTATCTCGTCCGTTTCTCGATGATCCACCTGCTTTTTTTGTTGCCATAACTTACCTAATTTATTTGCTTGCTACCACTGTTTTTGTTTTAACTTCAGCTTCAACTTTTTTAGTTGGTGTAACCATTTTTTCTGCTTCAGATAAAACTTTACCATCTTTAGAAAAAATTTTATTAATTCTAATCATTGTGTGTTCTTGTCTATGTCCGTTTTTTCTTCTTGAATTATGTCTTCTTCTTTTTTTGAAGATTAAGATAGTTCTATCTTTACCATTTTTAAGTAAATCAGCTTCCACTTTAGCACCTTCAACATGTGGGGCACCTATTTCTATAGATTTATCGTCTCCATATGCAAGAATTTCATTAAATTCTATTTTAGATTCAGGCTTTGAATCTGGCAATTTTTCAATTTTCAGAATTTCACCAGCTTTTACTTTATACTGTTTTCCACCTGTTTTTATTATAGCGTATGACATAGTAAGAATTTAAATTTAAGTTACCGCAATATAGTTGTAGCAAGGTTTTAGTCAAGTTGAATTAACTAGAAATTATCCTTTAAATCTCTCAATTTTGAAAAGGATTCAACATTTTTTGCTCTTAAAAATATATTGCATTCCATTTCATCTTTAAGAGTGGATGGAATAGTAGGCAGGTTTTTTTTAAGCTTTTCATTAATTTTTGATATTTTATTTTGTAAATTTAAATTTTCAGGCTCATACTTGATACAAAATTTTGAATTTTGAAGCGTATATTCATGTCCACAATAAATTTCGGTTTCATCAGGAAGGCTTTTTAATTTATTTAAAGAATTAAACATTTCCTCATAAGTACCTTCAAAAATTTTGCCACAACCAAGAGAAAATAGCGTATCGCCAGTAAAGATCATTTTATCATTAAAAAAATGAAAACTAATATGACCAGTCGTATGGCCAGGAATATGAATAATTTTTGCTTCAAAATTATCAGCCTTCCAAATTTGCCCATCTTCAACCAAAACTTCAATTTCTGGAATTCTGTTGGAGTCATCTTTATAGCCAATTACAATGGAATTGTATTTTTTTTTAAGATCTTGATTGCCTCCAATGTGGTCAAAATGATGGTGAGTATTTAAAATATATTTTAAATTAATATTTTCTTTTTCTATAAAATTTATAATTGGTTCAGCTTCACTAGGATCAATAACACATGCGGTATTATTAGATTCATCAATCATTAAATAACTGTAGTTATCTTGTAAGCATGGAATTATTTCAATTCTCATATTATTTCTCAATTAAAAATATACCTAGATCAGCAAATAAGTTTTTAACACCTAGATTAGTATCATTGATTAATGAAACGTTCTCATTATTTAGAGCTAATGATTTGAAAATTTTAAAATTTCTAGATTTTACAAAATAAACAAAATCTTTAATTGTACACATATGTAAATTTGGAGTGTTATACCATTCATCAGGTAAGGTTTTAGTTATAGGCATTGTTCCTTTGGTTAGTAAATGTAATCTTACTTTCCAATAACCAAAATTAGGAATAGTAACAATTGCTTTTTTACCAACTCTTAATAATTCATTTATTACTAGTTCAGGGTTTAGAAATGCCTGAAGTGTTTGACTTAATACAACATAATCAAAAGATTTATCTGGAAATTGTTTTAAATCTTTTTCAGCATTTCCCTCAATAACAGTTAGACCTTTTGCAATACATTCTTGTACCCTATTTTTTGATAATTCTAATCCTCTAATATTAATATTTTTATTATCTTTTAAAAATTCCATCAGAGTGCCATCTGCACAACCAACATCTAAAACTTTTTTATCTTTTTCGATTAGGTCGGCAATAACTTTGAATTCATTTTTCATAATTAATCTTCTATATAAGACTTGTCTAAAAAATTTTTAAGAGCATTGAGAAAATCTGGAACATTAAGCAAAAAAGAATCATGTCCTTTGTCTGACTCAATTTCTACAAAACCTACATCGGCACCAATAGCATTTAAAGCAATTACGATATCTTTATTTTCCTGAGTGGGATAAAGCCAATCTGAAGTAAAAGATATTATAAAGAATTTGGCTTTAGATTCTTTAAAAGCATCCGATAAATTTCCATTAAATTGTTTGCCCAAATCGAAGTAATCCATAGCTCTAGTGATATAAAGATAACTATTTGCATCAAATCTATCCACAAAAACTGATCCTTGATATCTTAGATAGCTTTCAATTTGAAAATCTGCATCAAAACCAAATTTAAAATCTTCTCTTTCTTGTAACTTTCTTCCAAATTTTTCTTGAAGGCCTTTTTTTGAAAGATATGTAATATGAGCTGCCATTCTTGCAACTGCCAAACCCTTATTAGGTATAGTATCTTTAGAATTATAATTTCCTTCATTCCAATTACTATCTGCAGCAATTGCTTGTCTTCCAAGTTCATTAAAAGCAATATTTTGTGCAGAATGACTCGAGGTACACGCAATAGGGATTACCGTTTTTGCTTTATCTGGAAAATTACTGATAAATTGTAAAACTTGCATTCCACCCATTGATCCTCCCACAACAGAAAAAAGTTTTTTTATACCAAAGTGATCAAGTAAATTATTCTGAGCATTTACCATATCATTGATAGTGATTACGGGAAAATTTGTACCAAAAATTTTTTGTGTATCAGGATCCTTATGACTTGGTCCATATGACCCCAAACATCCACCAATTACATTTGAGCAAATTATAAAATATTTATTAGTATCAATTGCTTTACCAGGGCCTACTGCATATGACCACCAACCATCTTTATTTGTAATTGGGTTTAAGCCAGTTACAAATTGATCTCCAGTAAGTGCATGAAAAACTAAAATAGCGTTATCTTTTTTTTCATTCAAAGATCCATAGGTTTCATATGCAATTGGAAAATCATTAATAGTTTTTCCACAATCTAACTTAAGTGGTTTTTTAATTATTAGAGTTTTTAAGCTTATCTCTGTATTCATAATAAAAGCTATTATTTGAATTGAGAGAAAAAAAACAATTTTAGCGGTTTTTTTTAAGCGCTCGCAATTCAGTTAAATCAGCGCATAAATTTTGTACAAGATGTTATTTATTATGTCAATTTTTTTAAAAAATACCTTATTCTATGTAAAAATTTATAATTTTATCTATAAAGAACCCATAAATTAAAAAAATGACTACTCCAAAATTTAAAAATTTTAACATCGAGCCTTATAAGCCAGGCAAATCTAAAATTAATAAACTAAAAAATATTATTAAATTATCAGCAAATGAGTCAGCTTTAGGGATGAGTGCCAAGGCAACCAAGATAATATCTAGTAAAAAGTTAAATTTAGAGAGGTATCCTGACGGTAAATCTCAAAATTTAAGAAAAGAAATATCAAAAAAATTTAAATGTAATCCTGACAAAATTATATGTGGAGCGGGTTCGGATGAAGTTATTCAAATGATCTGTCAATTATTTTTAAAGCCAAAAGATGAAGTTATAGTTCCAGAATATAGTTTTTTAATGTACAGAATTTATGCAAATATTGTTGATGCGAAGGTTAAATTTGCGAAAGAAATTAACTTTAAAATTTCAAATAGTGAGATACTTAAAAAAGTAACAAAAAATACAAAAATTGTTTTTCTTGCTAACCCAAACAATCCTACAGGCACTTATTTGACAAAAAAAGAGATATTGGACCTTAGAAAAAAATTAAATAAAAATATTTTATTGTTAGTAGATGATGCTTATGCAGAATATATGAAAAATACTGATTACAAATCGGGATTAGATTTGTTTAAAAACAAAGACAATGTTTTTGTGCTAAGAACATTCTCTAAAATATTTGGATTAGCCTCTTTAAGAGTTGGATGGGGATATGGATCTAAAAAAATAATAAATGCATTAAATGTTATTAAACCCCCATTTAATGTTAGCCATCTTGCACAATTAGCTGCAACAGAGTCTCTTAAAGATGAAAAATTTATAGAACGTTCAATAAAACATAATTTATATTATGCCAAAAAAATAAAAACTTTTCTTGAAAAGTATGAAATTTTTTCAAATGAAATTTCTGCAAATTTCTTATTTTTAGATTTTGAAAAATGCAAACATACAGCTAAGTACTTTTATGAAAGGTTAAAAATTAAAGGAATTATTGTAAGATCCACTGAAGATGGCTATCACATTAAGAATAAATTAAGATTAACCATTGGGTCTAAAAAAGAAAATTTAGCATTTATGAATGCTGCAAAAAAAATATTAAATTAATATGAGAAATATTTTAATTATTGGGTGTGGTTTATTAGGATCGTCTTTATTGAGAAGGATTCAAAAAAAGAAGATGGCCAATAAGGTTTATATTTATGAGAAATCAAAACTTAATATTGCAAAAATAAAAAAATTAAAACTTCCTGGAATAATTGTAAAAAAATTAGAGGATGGAGTTGTGAATGCTGACTTGATTATTTTATGCACACCAATGAGTGAGTATAAGAATCTTATTCTTAAAATAAAAATATTTATCACCCAAAACTATTATTACAGATATTGGTTCATCAAAAATAGAGTCCTCAAAGATTATTAAAAAATATTTAAAAAAAGATATTTTTTGGACACAAAGCCACCCTATTGCTGGATCTGAGGTAAGTGGTCCAGAGCATGGGAAGCAAGATATATTTGAAAATAAATGGTGTGTTTTAATAAAAGAAAAAAATACCAAAAAAAATCATTTAACTAAATTAAATAAATTTTGGAAAAAGATTGGTTCAAAAGTAGTTATTATGAATGCTGAAAAACATGATAAAATTTTCTCTATAACTAGTCATCTCCCACACTTAATTGCGTACAATTTAGTGAAGTCAGCACAAGATTTTGAAAAAATACAAAATTATGATTTGATTAAATATAGTGCAGGTGGGTTGAGAGATTTTTCAAGAATAGCAGCTTCAAATGAAATTATGTGGAGAGATATATTTTTTAATAATAAAAAAAATATATCAAAAGCAATTGATTTATTTATCAAAAACTTAAATTCTTTTAAAAAAGACATTAATTCAAAAAACAATAAATCGATTTTAAGAAAATTAATTCAAACTAAAAAAGTAAGAACAAAAATTATTAAATTAAAGCAAGATATTAATAAACCTGATTTTGGAAGAAACTAATATTTTATTGAGGATATTTTTTTTACAGATAGGTTGGTTGTTCTCTTAATTCTCTCTATTGTTTTTATTATTGGCATGATTAATACTTTTTTTTCTGGACCATAGGCATGAATTAATTTTTTAGAATTTATGCACACAGCTACATGACCTTTCCAAAAAATTACATCACCTTTCTTAAATACTTTTCTTTTCAATTTTCCTACTGAATATTTAATTTGGTCTTTGGTATCTCTTGGGTAAAATGAGTTATTATAATAATAAAATATTTGTAATAAAGCTGAGCAATCTATTCCTTTATAAGTTTTACCACCCCATACATATTTAGTTTTTAAAAATAATCTTATTATTTTAGTGAAATCTTTTTCTTTATGGTTGATTTTTTTGATATCTTTTTTTTTTAACCATTTGTTTTTTTCAAATTTTAAATAATATTTATTTTCATCGATTATTGAAAATTTTGATGCAAAGGGTAAAAATTTTTTAGTTTTATTGTTTGGTCTACTAAAAATGATAGCTTTTAAACTATAAACTTTATGAGTTGGTTTGTAGTTTTTTACATATTTTTCATTTTTAATATAGCCAACATAATTATCAAATAAAGATTTTATTTTAATCCAATTTTTATTTTTTGATAGAATCCTAAATTTTTCTCCAAATAGAATTTGTGAAGTAACTTCTGAAAATTTAGAAGATTTTTTATAAATATTTGAAAATTCTTTTTTATAAAAAAAATTATTTTTCACGAAGTTTTAATTTATCTTTAATAAACCATAAGCAAATTAAAGATGGTATAACCATGATAGCAGTTAAAATAAAGAATATACCCCAGTCACCATTCAACCAATCAACCAAAGCTCCAGAGGATGATGCAAGAGTAGTTCTTCCTGCTGTTCCTATTGAAGCAAGTAGAGCGTATTGGGTTGCCGTATAGGTCCTATCTACTAGTAATGAAATAAAAGCTACAAATGCAACTGTTGCAAAAGCTGCAGCTATATCATCAAAAATAACAGCTATTGCAAATAATAACTCTGATTTTCCACTCCATGCGAGAGCAGTAAATAATAGATTGGTTGCAGCCATTAATATTCCAGCAAGAAACATGGCCTTTAAAACACCAGATCTAATTACGAACAGACCACCAAGTAATGTAAAAATAACTGTAGTTACCCATCCTAAAGTTTTTGAATAAATTGCAATATCCCCTTTAGAGAATCCCATTTCTTTATAAAAGACAATTGACATACGACCTAAAAATGCCTCACCTATTTTGAATAAAAAAACAAAGCCTAAAATACCTAGTGCAATAGAAAAACCATTTTTTTTGAAAAAACTTACTACAGGCCCACCAAGAGTTCCACTTATCCAAGCTATAATTTTTGTTATAATATTTTGTGAGCCTAGTTTATTTTGGATTAACCTATCTGTTTCCTCTTGGTTAATTTTTCTTGTATTTGAAGATTGCTCACTAACAAACATCAGTCCAATGTTCATTAAAATCACCACAATCCCTAAAATTAAAAATGTAGACTGCCAATAATTTACAATTCCTAAATTTTGGAAGTATTCGGCAGTAAATAAAGCTATTACACCACCTAATTTATATCCGCTCCACCAACCTACAACTGCCATAGCAGCACCAGCTGCCATAGATTTACTCTCATTTTCACCAATTTGTTCAATTCTTAAAGCATCTACAGTTATATCCTGTGTAGCTGAAGCTATAGCAATAATTAATCCAACTGTAATTAATAACGCTAAATTTTCTGTTGGATTTATTAAACTCCAAATGATTAGGCAAACCAAAATAGCAATTTGCATTAATACTATCCAGCCTCTTCTGTGTCCAAGTTTTTTTGTTAGATATGGAATTTGAAGTCTATCAATAAGTGGAGCCCATAAATAATTAAAAGCATAAACACCAAATATTAGACCTGCCCAACCAATTGTTGATCTACTAAGACCTTCTTCTTTGAGCCATAAACTTAAACTACTTCCAATTAAAACCCATGGAAAACCTGAGATAGCTCCAAGTAATAATATCCTAAACATTCTTCGGTCTAAATAAACTGAAAAGGTTTCTGATAAAGATTGTTTTTTTATTTCTAGCATTTTTAATTCCTCCAAAAAGAAGGTAAAAATAATACTAATATTGCAAATAGCTCAAGTCTACCTAAAATCATTCCTATAGTTAAAATCCATTTAGAAATATCTGGTAAAGATGAAAAATCGCCATTAGGGCCAATTATAGGTCCTAATCCAGGGCCTACATTGGAAATTGAAGTGGCTGCTCCAGATATAGAGGTTATAAAATCAAGCCCAGTTAATGACAACAAGGCAGTTAATGTAAAAAATATTACAAAGTAAAAATAAATAAAAGAAATTATTGAAGCAATAAACTTATCATCAACAGAGCTTTGATCATATTTAATTAAAAATACTCCTTTTGGATAAATAATTTTTTTAAGTTGGTTAGCTATAAAAAGGTATAAAATTTGAATTCTAAAAATTTTAATTCCACATGTAGTTGATCCTGCACAACCACCTATAAACATTAAGGCTAGAAATAAAGTTAATGGAAAACTTCCCCAACCATCAAATTCAGCACTTACATAACCCGTACCAGTTAATATTGAAATAGTATTAAAAAAAACTGACCTTAAATTAAAATTATCATTACTATTTATTAATAAGTAAACAGATAAAATAATAACAGTTGCAATAATAATCTTTAAAAAAGTTTTAATTTGAACATCTGATAAAAAGATTTTTCTATTTCCACCTATGAACTTAATGTATGCGATAAAAGGTAGGCTACCCAAAATAATAAAAATCATTGATGAGATTTCAATGGATACACTATTAAAATAACCTATCGATTGATTATAATTAGAAAAACCACCAGTTGCTATTGTTGTCATTGAGTGGGTCAAGCTATCAAATTTATTCATCCCGAATATCCAATAAGTGATTGCACATATTGTTGTTAAGCCTAAATAAATATAAATTAGTCTTAAAGCTATCTCTTTTGATTTTGGAAGAATCTTTTCAGATGAGTCGTTACTAGATATCTTAAATAGTTGCATTCCACCCACATTCATTATTGGCATTAAAGTAATTGCCATAACAATTATACCAATACCGCCTAACCATTGTAGGATAGCTCTCCACAATAATATTCCCTTAGGGGTGTTTTCTAAATTAGAAATAATAGTGGAGCCAGTTGTTGTTATACCAGACATACTTTCAAAAAAAGCATCAGTAATTGATAATTCAATAGTCGAAAAAATAAATGGAAGAGATCCAAAAATAGCAATACTTAACCAAGATAAAGCTGTTAATAAAAAAGCTTGTTGCAAGTTTAATTTTTTGTTGTGATCCAAGTTGGATAAAAAAAATAAAGTACCAAAAATTATTGTAACAATTGATGCTCCAAAAAATGAAGAGTCTATCTCAGAATAAACAAATTGTGCAATTATAGGTATGAACATTGATACACCTAGAATTATTTGTAAAATTCCAAGGGTAAAAAAAACAGTTTTGTAATTAGACATTTTGAAAGAACATTATTTTATGGTAAATAAATTTCAACTCTATAAGAATTAATAAAA